>Ga0154431_1158_pt1 | contig 40165 bp, 29 predicted proteins | sample RifGroC2_FD_115935 | JGI IMG/M metagenome (GOLD analysis project Ga0154431, IMG submission 115935) | Bacteroidetes bacterium GWC2_40_22 | reverse complement strand
CTTCAAAAGGAGGGGAAACTTTTTCAGACTCTAAATTTACAATACTATCCTTAGCTTGACGGCTATGCCCTGAAGGGGGTCTTATTCCTACCCTTAACAAACGTTCGTTATTAACCGAAATAAAACCCCCTTTAGATGGGCAGGGGGCTATTAGCTTGGTTCTGCGAATCTTCAAAGAATAGATAGAATTAACCGGCATAAATATTTAATAATTATCTTTACTCATCTTATTTAACCATAATGAAGGATTCATCCTGCAGATCACGAAAAATAGTTCTCGCAATAACCGGCGCCAGCGGTTCCATATACGCAAAGAAGCTTCTGGAGAAGCTGAAGCAGCTGAAAAACCCTCCGGAGGAGATAGCTGTGATCCTCTCCGATACGGCAAAGGAGATCTGGCTGGCCGAAACAGGAGGAAAATTCATTGCAGATTATCCTGCGAAGGAGTATTCGAACAGATCATTTCATGCACCATTCGCATCAGGATCTTCAAGCTACGACACAATGATTATATGCCCCGCATCGATGGGAACCACAGGCAGGATAGCCAACGGAACATCCGACGATCTGACAGCCCGCACCGCTGATGTCATGCTCAAGGAAAGAAGAAGGCTTATTATAGTTCCGAGAGAGGCTCCTTTCAACCTTATTCATATTGAAAACATGAAATCTCTCACTCTTGCAGGAGCAATAATCTGTCCGGCATCACCCTCATTTTACAGCAATCCACAAACAATCGACGACCTCGTCCTGACTGTCGTTGACCGGATAATCGACCTGGCAGGATTTGAGAATAACAGTTACAGGTGGATGGAAAATGGTTGACAGCAGGATCATAAAATTCTTCAGGAAACATCATGTTCTTACAATAGCCACCTCTGTCGGCAATGAACCATGGTGTGCAAACTGCTTTTACGTTTATCTGGAGGATGAGAACTCACTGGTCTTCACAACAGATGCCGACACCCGTCATGGAAAGGAGTTTTTGGCAAATCCGCTGGTTGCAGGATCAGTTGTCCTGGAGACGATGATAATAGGTAGAATACGTGGTATTCAGTTCCAGGGAACTGTCTCGGAACCGGAGGGAGAACTTCTGCAAAAGGCAAAAAGCGCTTATTTAAAAAGATTCCCGGTGGCAGCGCTGATGGATACGAGGTTATGGATTGTAAAGCTCACGCTTATTAAGATTACAGATAACAGGTTGGGGTTTGGTAAAAAGTTAATTTGGGCGCAAGACGCAACGGCGTAACGGCGCAACGGGAAGAAATAACGGCGCAAGGGCGCAACGGGAGAAACGGCTCAGGGGCTCAGGGTTTAACGAATTTAGTTCCCCTCCCGGGAGGGGAGCTTTTGTGTCTGCCCTCCCAGGAGGGGAACTAAAAGCCTTGCGCCTTTGTGCCGTTGAGCCGTTCTACTCTTACCATTGTGCCGCTGCTTTGTCAGCCGAAGCCTCGGCGAAGGCTGGTGCCGTTGCGCCTTCCTATTAAATTTATTAAATTTATTAAATTTACAACCGAATCAAAATCTACTTAAAGCCATGTTTTCAGGAATAGTCGAAGAAGCCGCAAAGGTTGTAAAACTTGAAAAAGAAAAAGACAACCTCCACATAACAATGAAATGTTCATTCGTAAATGAACTGAAGATCGATCAGAGCATATCACATAACGGAGTATGCCTTACTGTTGTCAGAAAAGACAGCGAAACATATACGGTAACCGCTATTAAGGAAACTCTGGAAAAGACAAACCTCGGCCTCCTTAAACCCGGCGACAAAGTCAACCTCGAAAGAAGCACAAAGCTCGATGGACGTCTCGACGGGCACATGGTACAGGGACATGTTGACCAGACTGCAGTATGTACAAGTGTTACCGAAGCCGGCGGAAGCTGGTACTACACTTTTGAATATGAGCCTGCGCAGGATGACTATATAACAGTGGAGAAGGGTTCGGTTTCGGTTAACGGCGTCAGCCTTACTGTTGTCAACTCAAAGCAGAATTCATTCCAGGTTGCCATCATCCCTTTCACATGGGAGGTCACCAACTTTCACCAGATAAAAAAAGGGACTGTTGTTAACCTGGAGTTTGATATTCTCGGGAAATATATCGCGAAGATCGTGAGGCAGGTGATGGGGAGGTAGAGCATTCTGCATGGACAGAAAGCCCCCGCTCCGCTGACGCGGAGCACCCCCTGAAGGGGGTCTTATTCCTACCCTAAACAAACCCTTGTTATAAAACGAAATATACCCCCCTTTAGGGGGGCAGGGGGGCTGAAAGGAGATTTTTCCTATCTTTGTGGGTATTTTTCAAAAAACACAATTGCATAATAATACAGAACAATGGGGAAACGGTTTCCTGAATACAAAGGCCTTGATCTCCCGAAAGTAAATAAAGAGATCCTCAAGGTTTGGGATGAGAACGATACATTTCATAAGAGCATTCGTGAAGTGAACGGGAAAGGGGAGTTTGTCTTTTATGAAGGTCCTCCTTCTGCAAACGGAATTCCCGGAATACACCACGTGATGGCCCGTACGATCAAGGATGCTATCTGCCGTTTCAGGACACAGAGTGGTTATGAGGTAAAACGCAAGGCCGGATGGGATACTCATGGTCTTCCTGTTGAACTGCAGGTTGAAAAAAACCTTGGCATCACCAAGGAAGATATCGGAAACAAGATCTCAATTGTAGATTTCAATAAAGCCTGCCGGACCGATGTAATGAAATACACCGATCTGTGGGAAGAGCTTACAAGGAAAATGGGCTACTGGGTGAATATGGATCATCCATATGTTACCTATGACAACCGTTATATAGAAACTCTCTGGTGGCTTCTCAAACAACTTTATTCAAAAGGTTACCTCTACCAGGGTTATACCATTCAGCCTTATTCACCGGCTGCCGGAACAGGACTGAGCTCTCATGAACTTAATCTGCCCGGCTGTTACCGCGATGTTAAGGATACAACATGCATTGCCCTGTTCAAGGCGGTAAAAGATAAAAAGTCGGAGTTCCTGTATCACGATCTGGATACAAAAGAAATTCATTTTATGGCCTGGACAACCACTCCGTGGACACTTCCTTCGAATACCGCTCTTGCGGTAGGAAGAGATATAAGATATGTAAAGGTAAGAAGTTTTAATCCCTATTCAGGCGATCCGGTAACGGTTATCCTGGCAAAAGAGCTTCTTTATTCAATTTTCCCTGAATCAAATACCGGCCTGCATCTGTCAGATTACCAGACAGGAGATAAAAAGATCCCCTTCAAAATAACAGGAGAGTTTGCAGGAGCTGACCTGAAAGGAATATTGTATGAGCAGCTGATCGATTGGGTGAATCCCGGGAAGGGGGCTTTCCAGGTACTTACAGGCGATTTTGTTACTACCGAGGACGGAACGGGTATAGTTCATATTGCTCCTACATTTGGCGCCGACGACTACCGTATTGCGAAAGAGAATGGCGTGCCTCCTCTGATCATGAAGAGAAAAGACGGCTCTATGGGACCGATGGTTGATAAGCGCGGATATATGGTCCCTCTGTCTGACCTTGATGAGAATTTTGTAAAGGACTTCGTGAATGTTAAAACCTATTCCGGGTTTGAGGCAAAAGCCGTTAAAAACGAATATGATGATACCCTTTCACCGGATGCAGAGTCTCTCGATGTTGAGATTGCCGTGATGCTTAAACAACAGGGCAAGGCCTTCAGAATTGAAAAACAGGTTCACAATTACCCTCACTGCTGGAGAACAGATAAACCAGTTCTTTACTATCCGCTTGATGCATGGTTCATACGTACTACAGCATTCCGTGAGCGAATGATAGAGCTCAACAATACGATCAACTGGAAACCTCAATCGACCGGTACAGGCAGATTCGGCAAGTGGCTCGAAAACCTTGTCGACTGGAACCTTTCCCGTTCACGTTTCTGGGGAACTCCACTTCCGATATGGGTTACAGAGGAGAGGAAAGAGGAAAAATGCATCGGATCAGCTTCTGAGCTCAAAGCTGAAATTAAGAAATCAATTAAGGCCGGTTTCATGAAATCAAATCCCCTTAAGAATTTCATTGAGGGAGATAACTCCCAGGAGAACTATGAGAAGTTTGACCTTCACCGTCCGTTTGTTGATGAGATAATACTGGTAAGTGATTCAGGAAAGAAGATGTTCCGCGAACCCGATCTTATTGATGTATGGTTCGATTCAGGAGCAATGCCTTATGCACAGGCACACTATCCTTTTGAGAACAAAGAGAATTTCCATGAGATGTTCCCGGCAGATTATATTGCGGAAGGTGTAGATCAGACAAGGGGCTGGTTCTTCACACTGCATGCTATTGCAACAATGATATCCGATTCGGTATCATTTAAAAATATCATATCAAACGGTCTTGTATTGGATAAGAATGGCAATAAGATGTCGAAAAGGCTTGGAAATGCCGTTGATCCATTCACCACAATTGAAGAGTATGGTTCAGATCCTCTCAGGTGGTATATGCTTACTAATGCACAGCCATGGGATAATCTGAAATTCGATATTTCAGGGGTGGATGAGGTAAAACGCAAATTCTTCGGGACCTTATACAATACATATTCATTTTTTTCGCTTTATGCCAATGTTGACAATTTCAGGTATTCTGAAAAGGATATACCTGTAAATGAGAGGCCCGAGATAGACAGATGGATAATCTCTCTCCTGAACTCACTTGTAAAAGAGGTTACAAACTGCTACAATGATTATGACCTTACCCGTGCAGGACGCGCAGTCCAGGATTTTGTTACCGAAAACCTGAGCAACTGGTATGTCCGCCTCAACCGCAAACGTTACTGGGGTGGGGAGTACGACAGGGACAAGCTTGCTGCCTACCAGACACTTTATACATGTCTGGAGACAGTCAGTCAGCTGGCAGCGCCTATAGCTCCTTTCTATACCGAACGTCTCTTCACGGACCTCAACAGCATTACCGGAAGGCATAAGGATAGCTCCGTTCACCTGGCCCTCTTCCCGGGATATGATGAGTCGCTTATCGATAAAGCCCTCGAGGAGAGGATGGACATAGCCCAGAAGATATCATCGATGATACTCGGCCTGAGGAGAAAAGTGAGCATAAAGGTACGTCAGCCCCTGGCGAAGATAATGGTGCCGGTTCCTGATAAAACCTTTAAGAATAAATTCGAAGCAGTTAAAGATCTGATTCTTGCAGAGGTGAATGTCAGGGAGGTCGAATACATTGATGACACCGCATCAATCCTGGTGAAGAAGATCAAACCCAACTTCAAGACACTTGGACCAAAATACGGCAAGCTGATGAAGGATATCAGCAATGCAGTTGTTGCCCTTGGTTCGAAGGATATTATGGCTTTTGAAAATAATAAGAGCTATCAGCTCATTATTAACGGACAGGAGGTTGCACTTACAATTGATGATATTGAAATAATATCAGAAGATATTCCCGGCTGGCAGGTTGCAAATGAGGGCAAACTTACAGTAGCGCTTGATGTTAAAGTCACGGATGAATTACGGAATGAAGGCATCGCGAGAGAGTTTGTCAACAGGATCCAGAATATCCGCAAGGAGGCAGGGTTTGATGTTACTGACAAGATCACTGTTAAGATCGAAGATATTGATTTCGTAAGGGAAGCCGTCAAAAAGCACTCAGCTTACATTGGCTCGCAGACACTGGCAACGGCTGTAACTCTTACTTCCACTTTTTCTGGTAGTGTGAGAGAAGTGGAGATTGATGAGGTTGTGGTGAAGGTGGAGGTGAGGAAGAATTAAAGGCGCAACGGCGCAAAGGCGCAAGGGCCTAACGAGAAGAAAAATAGGCGTAAGTTAATAACATTTTCCCCTCCTTTTGAAGGAGGGGTGGCCGCAACACAATGACAGCTAATGCATTGCGAGGTCTTTTTGCGGCCGGGGTGGTTGATTTGTCTTTCCGATCGATTCATTTCCATTATTTGTGACTTTCCTTATCTCAATTTTCCAATATTCAGGATCCCGAACACAAATCTGTTTTCAAACCTTAATACAGTGATTCCAATGCTCTTCAGGTAGATATCCCCTTTTTCATCTATTTTATTCAACATGGAAATAAGGTAATAAGAGACTAGTAAATCAACCACCCCGGCCGCATATATTCATTGTAACATATTAAATATCTGTGTGCTGCGGCCACCCCTCCTTCAAAAGGAGGGGAAACTTATTTACCCTACTTTCCTGCCATTGTACAGTTTCACTCTTACTCCATTCCTTTCTTACCATTGCGCCCTTGCGCCGCTGCGCCGTTGCGCCTTTCTTATTCTCCAATAACAAAATTCTTATCCCTTAATCCCAATTAGCCAATTAACTGATATCTTTGATCCATGATCGACCGCTTCACCATAGACCGTATTCTCGATGCCGCACAAATAGTTGATGTGGTGGGTGAATTCGTACAACTGAAAAGGAGGGGTGTCAACTACCTTGGCTTGTGCCCTTTTCACAATGAAAAAACCCCTTCATTCACAGTTTCTCCATCGAAAGAGATATTCAAGTGTTTTGGCTGCGGGAAAGTTGGCAACTCGGTCAATTTTGTAATGGAGCACGAACATCTCACCTACCCCGAAGCGCTTAAATACCTTGCAAAGAAATACCACATAGAGGTTGACGAAAAAGAACTCAGCAGGGAAGAGCTTGAAAAACAGAATGAAAGGGAAAGCCTTCTTGTTGTTTCTGCATATGCTGCAAGACAATTCAGTGAGAATCTCTTTTCAACTGATGAAGGGATTTCGGTCGGACTGACATATTTCAAGGAGAGGGGATTCAGGCAGGATACCCTGAAGAAGTTTGAATTGGGATACAGCTTTGAGAAACGGGATGCATTTTCGAAAAAAGCCCTCGGGGATGGATATAAGCAGGATTTCCTGGTAAAAACCGGACTCTCTATTCAGAGTGAGGACCGCATCTTCGACAGGTTCAGCGGAAGGGTGATGTTCCCCATTCACTCACTATCAGGCCAGGTGCTGGGGTTCGGCGGAAGAATACTCAAATCGGATGTAAAGACAGCCAAATACCTCAACTCTCCTGAATCGGAGATCTACCATAAGAGCCGGATCCTTTACGGCATCTTCCAGGCAAGGAAATCGATCACACATGAAGAAAAATGCTACCTGGTAGAAGGATACACTGATGTGATGTCACTTCATGAAGCCGGGGTAGAAAATGTGGTTGCTTCATCAGGAACATCTCTTACCCAGGAACAGGTAAGGCTCATCAAGAGATTCACACCGAACATAACTATCCTTTATGATGGCGATCCTGCCGGTATCAAAGCCTCAATCAGGGGTATTGACATCGTCCTCGAAGAGGGAATGAATGTTAAGATCGTCCTCCTGCCCGAGGGAGAGGACCCTGATTCTTATTCAAAGAAAGTCAGTAATGAGGAGTTCAGCAGGTTCCTTAAGGAAAATGAGACTGATTTTATCCGTTTCAAAACCAAGCTCCTGCTTGAAGAGGCCAGCAACGATCCTGTAATGAAGGCAAACCTTATACGCGATGTTGTAAAATCGATAGCTGTAATACCTGAGGCGATAAACCGTACAGTATATATAAAGGAGTGCAGTACAGTGCTGGAAGTTGCTGAACCCATACTATACAACGAAGTTAACAAGCTGCGTGCTCAGAAAAACTTCCAGGACAGGAACAAATATCCCGGACCGGAGGACCTGCCTGTCAAACCTCAGCCTGTCATTAAGCCTGTTCAGCGTGAACCAGTATCATTCTATTCTGAACGGGAGATAATACGGTTGCTCCTGAAGTTCGGCAGCACCGAATTTGAAAGGATGCTAAACAAGGAGGATGGGAAAGAGGACGTTCTGACAGTATCTGACTATATAGTAAGGGAGATAACATCCGATAATCTTGAATTTAATGACAAGGTATGTTCAAAGATCTTCAGTGACTTCAGGTTTAATACGGAACAGGGACTTATCACCGGAGACAAACAGTTTGTAAAACACGAAGATCCTGAAATCTCAAGTCTTTCCGCTGACCTCCTCTCCGACTCCCATGAGCTAAGCCGTATCTGGCAGGATAAACAAACCTATGTTGAAACTGAGGAGATGAAGCTGAAAGAGATTGTTGGAGATGTTGTCCTGAAATTCAAGAGTGACAAGATAATGATTCTCAGAAAAGAGATAATGTTCCAGCTCGAAGAAGCAGTTAAGACAAATGACCGGGAAAAAATACTGACACTTCAGAAGAGGTATGCGAATCTGAGTGTTGCCCTGGGGCTGATATCAAAAAAGCTGGGGAACAGGATATTGTTATAGGCACAGGGGCGCAAGGGCACAAGGGCGCAACGGCTGATGTCCCGTACGGGACGGCAGAAAAAATGATGCTTTGGCTTTCTACCGATGTTAAGTGCATGCTGGCGCCGATTTACAATCGGCGCCATTTATTGTATGGCACGGATCACAGATCCGCGCCAGCGGTGCGTTTGAGCCATTGCGCCCTTGCGCCGTTGAGCCATATTTAATATTTCACCCCGTATTCTGCATTATTCAGAATTATTCATATTTTTGATATGCAAAAAAAAAATTATGAAATTCATCGCATCGTTCCTGGTAGTTTTTCTGTTAATCTTTACAATATCCTGCAAACAGGGGCTAAAGGAGAAAGAGTCCTTCGAACCTCTGTTTTCAACATACAAGAGTGATTCCACAGGCAAAGCCATCCCTTCAGAGAAAAACGAGATTTTTTATGGTATTCTTACTCCGGTTGAAATATCCAGGATCTTTAACAGACTTGGAATTGCATACAACAAAGACATCATTAATCCGGTTTCAAACAAGGACCTGTATCTCAGCAATGCAAAAGCTTCATTAAATACAGGGATATATGGCGTTGATCTGGGCTATGTTAAGATATTCGGTATAAGTCAGGGAATGATTGATTATATGGTTACCATACGCGAAATGAGCAATAAACTCGGGATCCCCGATCATTTTCTTACCGATCCCATAAGAAAAATGCAATCAGATGAAACAGAATCAGATTCTATAATGAATCTGATGAATGATGCATTCAACCAGATGGAGGATCATCTCAGGGCAGGCGGAAGAGAAAGCACTGCCGGTCTGATGGTTCTCGGAGGTTGGGTCGAAGCATTGTATATATCAACCCAGCTGCTGTATAATCCTGCCAAACCCGACCCCGAGGTTGTACAGAAAATTGCCGAACAAAAGTATACACTTACAACACTTCTCAGCTTCCTGAAAAACTATTATGATGATCCTGTTGTAGTCTACTATACAAAAAAACTCAAATACCTGAAAAAGTATTTCGATACATTCGATATCTATTTCAAAAAAGGTGATCTTGAGATAGACAATTCCAAACAGGTGTTCCGTTCAACAGGAAGTGAAATGGATGTCACTGTTGAAACCCTGAACAAGATCAAAGATTATGTTGCCAGACTCCGGATGGAGATGGTGACACCGTAGCCCGTCGCCTGTTACCTTTATTTTTCGTAACTTAGATTCCACATTCTGAAATCAATCTCCCTGTTATGAGATACCTGAAAATCATTTCTGTTTTAGTTATCCTGCTGGCTGCTGCCTCATGCGGTAATAAGGAAAAAAAGATACCTCTGCAACTTAAGATGCTTACACGGCATGACCTGCCTGCTGTAATCCCTGTTGATAAGGGATTCTCACAATATATTGCCGGATACACTTCCGGCATTATCTCATCTAATTCGGTAATTGAGATAAGATTCACCCCTGAATTTGCAGCACTTGCCAATAAATCAGCTGCCAGCCTGTTTTCCTTTGATCCGAATATCAAGGGGAAAACTGAATGGAAAAATGAAATAACACTGGTCCTTACTCCTGCCAGGCCACTCGACCCGGGCAAAATATATTCAGGAACTCTTCACCTCGGAAAGCTTGCAGAGGTAAATGAACGATTCAGGTCATTCCCCATCAGAATCCAGACTCTCAGGAAAGATTTCCGCATAATAACGGGAATCATGGAATGTGATCCGGATAAGGAGAACGGCTATCTTCTTCACGGTGAGCTCGCTGCATCTGACTTCATCCCCGGTACGGAAACCGAATCTTATCTTTCGGCAACCCTTGGAAGAAAAAAGCTTGGGATAACCTGGGATCATTCTGATAATCTGAATCATAAATTTACAATTAAAGGAATTGAAAGGGAGGTTAAAGAACAGGAATTAACAGTTGAATGGGATGGCTCATCAGGTGGCATAAAAAAGAAAGGCTCTTCTGTTTTAACTGTGCCCTCCACAGATTATTTCGGCGTTATTGATATCATTAAATATCCAGGACAGAGTCAAAGGATCGATATTGTTTTTTCCGACCCGGTTGATGCATCTCAGGAACTTGAAGGACTCATTCATTTCTCTCCACGGAAAGAGATTAAGATAAGTACCGCTTCAAACATCATCACCCTGTATCCTGCTGATGAACTGACAGGAGAAGTTACCCTGAATATTGAACCATCAGTAAAAACCAACAAGGGGGTGATCCTCCCTGAAGCCTACCGGAAACAGCTCGATTTTACACAGGTGCCCCCGGGTATCAGGGCTGAAGGAAACGGAGTTATCCTTCCTTCATCGCATAACCTTATATTCCCGTTTAAAGCAGCAAATCTTAAAGCCGTCGATCTGAAGATTATCAAGATATTTGAGAATAATCTTCCCCATTTTCTTCAGGAGAATGACCTGAACCAGGGTTATTCAGTAAAACGGTTTGGCCGGCCCGTCTATTCGGGAAGATACGACCTTATTTCCGGATCGGAGACAAATACGGGAACCTGGAATCTTTACACAATAAACCTGGCTGATTACATTGATGTGGAGCCCGGGGTTCTCTATAAAGTTACACTTGGAATGAAAAGATCATATTCTCTTTATCCGTGCAAAGGGAATCCTGAGGAGAATAATTATGAAGAGCTGCTTCAACTCTCTGAAGAACAATCAAAAGATTTCTGGGATGATCCTGATATCTATTATGAAGATAATAGTGATGAAGTTTACTATTCATATGGCTTCCGGTGGGAAGACCGGAATGATCCCTGTAAAGATGCCTATTACAGCCCCGACAAAAAAGTCTCGAGTAATATTCTCGCATCAAACTTCGGGATAATTGCCAAAAAAGGTTCTGACAATAACCTGCGTATTATTGTAAACGATCTCCTGACAGCACTTCCTGTAAAGGAAGCTGCAATTGATGTGTACGACTACCAGCTACAGCTCATTGCCTCCGGAACAACTAACCAGGACGGATCAGCATCTCTCCCCTGTGACAGGAAACCTTTTCTTGTTACCGTAAAAAAGGATAAAGATCAGAACTATCTGAAAATCAACGATGGTTCATCCCTCTCCCTCAGTTCATTCGACGTTACCGGAACTTCTCCCCGGAACGGAATAAAAGCATTTGTCTACGGAGAAAGAGATGTGTGGAGACCGGGCGACTCAATCTTCCTTTCAATCTTTATAAAAGATATGCAGAATGATCTGCCTCCGGGTCATCCTGTGCAGTTCGAACTGATAAATCCACTCGGTCAGAAGGTTGATAACCAGGTACAAAAGGCCGGCAATAAAAACCTGCTGGTCTTCTCTTCAAAAACATCTCCTGATGCCCTTACCGGTAATTATAAAGCAAATTTCAGAATTGGCGGGGCAACTTTTTCAAAACGGATAAGGATTGAAACCATCAAACCCAACAGGCTGAAGATAAACCTCGGTTTTGAAGGAGAAATTCTGGGGGGATCAAAACCTGTCTCACGCGGAACCCTGAATGTAAAATGGCTGAACGGGGCGGTTGCAAAAAACCTGAAATCGTCGGTCGACTATATCATGAAACGTACGAAAACCGAATTTAACAGGTATAAACAGTATAATTTCGACGACCCGGTAAGTGAATTCTATTCCGAAACTGTTAATACTTTCAATGATGAAATTGACGGGAACGGCAATGCCACGGTATTGTTCAATCCCGGCAAGGACATTGTGGCCCCCGGCATGCTGAATGCGGTTTTTACAACAAGGGTCTCTGAAAAAGGGGGTGATGAAAGTATTATACAGACAACATATAAATATGCCCCCTATAATGTCTTTGCCGGAATTAATCTTCCGGGTCTGCAGGGCAAAAGCAGAATGCTTTTCACCGATACTGACAATGAAATAAAAGTTGTAACCGTTGACGAAAAGGGAAATCCTGTCAGGTCGGAAGTTGAGATAAGCGTTTACAAGATCTCATACAGATGGTGGTGGGAATCAGATGATGAGAACCTGGGTTATTACATATCAAATGACATATACAAACCTGTTATCAGAGAGACCATTGTAACCAGGAATGGAGAAGGCTCATTAGTTTTCAGGATAGGAAAGAATGACTGGGGCAGGTATCTTGTAAGGGCAACTACTCCCGGTGGCCATTCCACAGGCAAGATCCTGCTGATTGACTGGCCCTGGGAATATGGCATTAAAGGGAACAGCGACGGAGCAACGCTGCTCGCCATAAATACCGATAAGGAGAAATATAATCCGGGTGATGAGATAAAGATCACATTCCCGTCTCCTGAAAATTCACGCGCAATAGTGACAGTCGAAAATTCAACAGGTGTTATTGAGGAGATCCGGACAAATACCGGCAAGGGGAATACTGTTGTCAGATTCATGGCAAAACCAGGCATGGCTCCGAACATCTATGCTTATGTGACAGTTATCCAGCCTCATGCCCAGACAATAAATGACATGCCCGTAAGGCTTTACGGAGTAGTACCTGTTATGGTGGAAGATCCAGCTACCCGTCTTCAGCCAAAGATAGAAATGAGTGATGAGCTCAGATCGCAAAAGCCCTTCATTGTAAAAGTAAGCGAGACAAACAAAAAACCGATGAGTTATACACTTGCAGTTGTTGATGAAGGGTTGCTTGACATTACCGGCTTCCGGACTCCCGATCCATGGAACTATTTCTTTGCAAGGGAAGCCCTTGGAGTTATGACCTGGGATCTGTACGATTATGTCCTTGGTTCGTATGGCGGCACACTCGACAGATTATTTGCCGTTGGTGGTGACGAAGCTCTGACGGACAGGTCGGCAAATAAAGCACAGAGATTTCTCCCCGTGGTAAAGTTCTTCGGTCCGTATCATCTTGAAGCAGGAAAAACAAATACTCATCCCGTAGTTCTTCCCCAATATACCGGGTCAGTAAGGACCATGGTGATTGCCGGAAGTGATAATGCTTTCGGGATAGCAGAAAAATCATCTTTTGTAAGAGATCCGCTCATGGTCCTGGCAACTGCGCCACGTACCATCAGTCCGGGAGATAATGTGGCTCTTCCTGTTACTCTTTTCATACAGAAGGAAGGTATAAAGGAAATAACCATAAAAGCTGAGGCAAATGAATTTGTGAAATTCAGGCAGACCACAGGAACAGTGTCCGTTTCAGGACCGGAGGAAGATACTGAATTATATTTCGTTGCAGGCGATAAAACAGGAGTAGCGAGGATAAATATCACAGCGACCGGAGGAGGAGAAACTGCCTTCTACAATATGGAAATTGATGTTCGAAGCCCCAATCCTGCCGAAGTGCGCTCAGAGCTAAAAGTCATTAAGCCGGGAGAGAAATGGGAAACCATTTTCAAACCATTCGGCATAGAGGGTACAGGTTCGGCGAATCTTTCAATATCATCACTCCCATCAATTGATCTCGGAAAAAGAATGGATTTCCTCATCAATTATCCTCATGGCTGCTCAGAACAGATAATATCAGCAGCTTTTCCCCAGCTATGGATAAAAGAGCTTACAGGACCTGATGCACAGATCTCAAAAAGAGCTTCAGCAAATGTTACCGGAGCTATTGAAGAACTTGCCTCGCGTCAGATGGTCAACGGCGGCATTGCATTGTGGCCGGGAGCTTCCCAGCCCGATAACTGGGTTACTTCATATGCAGGCCACTTTATCGCTGAAGCAGAAAGGGCGGGTTACAGTATCCCGTCAGGTTTCAGACAAAAGTGGATGACTTACCAGAAAGCCAGGACGCTTGAGTGGCGTTATGACCCGAAATTCAGACAAACTTCCAATGACCAGGCTTACAGGCTGTTCAGCATGGCTCTTGCAGGGCAGCCTGAAAAAGCAGCTATGAACAGACTCAGGGAAACAGCAAATATTCCGCTGCTTTCCCGGTGGCTGCTTGCTGCAGCATTTGTTACTACAGGCCGGCGCGAGGTTGCTGATGACCTTCTTGATATGAGAAACATTACAACGGAACCCCAATACCATAATTACTTCTACGGCAGTGAGATCAGGGATAAGGCAATTATCCTCTATACACTTTCGCTTCTTAATAAAAATGAAGAGGCGTTACCATTGCTCAGGGAGATCTGTGATAATTTCAACAAAGATAGCTGGTACAGCACACAATCAGTTGCCTGGGGCCTCTACTCATATATGAAGTGGGCCGGTAAAATGTCGGGCGAAAAAAATATGCCTGCAAAAATTAAGGTGGCTGTCAACCAGGAGATATCTGATCAGACTATTCATCCGGGAAGGATATGGTCAATGGACCCGGGATTAAAACCGGGAGATAATTCACTTATAATCGAAAACACTTCAGAAAATCCGGTTTATGCAACCCTGACAATGAAAGGCATTCCGCTTGCGTCAGAGACCGGCAGGGAAGAAAAGGGGCTGAGCATGAAGATCGATTATGTGAACATGGACCTGAGTACGGTTGATAAGAATGATCTTGAACAGGGATCAGATTTCATGATGGTGGTTAAGGTGACAAATATTACCTTCTCAGCCGTTGATAATATTGCACTTACAAATATGGTGCCTTCAGGCTGGGAGATACAGAATACCCGTCTCTTTGAAACCCGGACCGGAATAAAGGAGAGTACTTTTGAATACCGCGACTTCAGGGATGACCGTGTAAATACCTACTTCTCACTGCTGAGAGGTGAAACAAAAACCTTTTTGCTTGTTCTTACTGCTGCCTATAAGGGAGAATACTATCAGCCTTCGGTATGGTGCGAAGCAATGTACAATGAAGGATATTATTCACGTCACCCTGGTGAAACGGTAATTGTTTCAGGTCAAAATCCTTGAATAAGAGATTAATAAAGATACTGATAGCTGCCGGAGTGATACTCATTCCGGTTTTGCTGTCTCCCCTGCCCCGTTTCGGTTCCCCCATCGCTACAGTAGTTGAGGCAAGCGATGGTACTCTCCTTGGAGCGAGGATTGCAGAAGACGGGCAGTGGAGATTTCCATCTTTCGACCAAATCCCCGATAAATTCGAAAAATCACTGCTTCTTTATGAAGACAGATGGTTTTACTATCACCCGGGGATTAATCCGGTATCGATCATAAGAGCACTGACCGGCAATATAAAAGCAGGAGAGATTCTCAGCGGAGGCAGCACCATAACCATGCAGGTTTCGAGGCTTGCCCTGGGTAACAGTAAAAGGACATACTTTGCCAAAGTTTCTGAGATACTTTCTGCTGTAAAGCTTGAGCTGCTCAAATCAAAAAAAACAATACTCCTGATGTATTCGGCCAATGCCCCCTTCGGCGGAAATACTGTAGGTATCGAGGCGGCATCATGGAGATATACCGGTAAACCATCATCAGAGCTATCGTGGGCCGAGGCAGCCACTCTTGCTGTTCTGCCTAACTCCCCGGCCCTGATCTATCCGGGCAGGAACCAGGAGATACTCAGATCGAAACGAAATAAGCTCCTGAAAAAGCTTTATGAAAAAGATTTCATTGACTCCCTGACACTTATCCTTGCTCTTGACGAGCCCCTTCCGGGAGAACCTAAACCAATGCCGGTAAAAGCGCCTCATCTTACTGACTTTTTCTTTGTGAATAACAGGGGCATGAATGTAAGAACAACAATCGAACCCGGAATTCAGGAAAGGGCGACCGGGATACTGAATAATCACCAGAAAACACTTGAGGAGAACAATATATTCAATTCAGCATGCATCATTGTTGAGGTAAAAACAGGCAATGTCCTTGCTTATGTAGGTAACAGTACCCTTCCGGAAACAAAGTTACACGGAGGAGATGTCGATATCATACGCTCGCCAAGAAGTACAGGCAGCATTCTTAAACCATTCCTGTATGCCGGAATGCAGCAGGCGGGAGATATCCTGCCCAACAGCCTTATAGCAGATGTCCCGACAAGATTTCCGGGTTTTACACCTGAAAACTTCGATCAGAGTTACAGCGGCGCCGTAAATGCAGCCTCTGCACTCTCTCAATCACTTAATATACCTGCGGTAAAAATGCTTCAGAAATATAACAGTGAGAGATTCCTCGCTATTCTTAAAAAAACCGGATTCACTACTTTCACAAAACCAGCCGGTCATTATGGCCTGTCACTTATACTCGGAGGAGGGGAAACAACTCTCTGGCAACTGGCAGGAGCTTATGCATCGCTTTCCAGGGTGCTGAATAATTATACTCTTTACAAAAAATACTATAAGGATGATTATCATGAACCTCTCCTTATCGCGAATGATAAATCCATTGATGGAAAACAGGAAGATCCGGAACCTCCTTATTCCGCCTCATCCGTCTGGCTGACTTACGAAGCGCTTCAGAAAGTTAACCGGCCGGATAGTGAAACCGGGTGGCAGTACTTTTCATCATCCCCGGCTATTGCCTGGAAAACAGGCACCAGCTTTGGCTTTCGTGATGGATGGGCCGTGGGCACTACGCCTGATTTTGTTGTAGGGGTGTGGGCCGGGAATGCTGACGGTGAAGGAAGACCCGGACTTACAGGCATTTCAGCCGCAGCTCCGCTTCTTTTTGAACTTACCGGATTACTCGATACTGAAAAATGGTTCGCTACGCCGGATGATGAACTGACAGCTATCACAGTTTGCAGCAGCAGTGGATTCCGCGCAGGACCCGACTGTCCTGAAACTGTTGATATCAGAGCATGCACTGCAGGGCTGAGAAGCGAATCATGCCCATACCATCATATCATACATCTGAACAAATCAAAGACCCTTCAGGTATCGTCAGTTTGTGCTTCTCCTGATGAAATAATAAGTGAATCGTGGTTCGTACTGACCCCGGCAATGGAATATTTCTTCAAACAGAAAAATCCCGGGTACAGGGTCCTTCCTCCTTTTGCACCAGGCTGTAATCCTGATAAAACAATTCCTGTTATGGAGTTCATCTATCCTACACAGGGGGTTAAGATATTCATCCCGCGCGATCAGGAGGGCAGGCTTACCAGGATCATCCCCGAGGTTGCTCACCGTAATCCGGCTGTGAAGATCTTCTGGCACCTTGATGATTCCTACATCTCCACATCAAGGTATATCCATCAGATTGAGATAGTTGCGGGGCCTGGCAATCATACTCTTACAGCAGTGGATGAGGATGGAAATACTGTAAAGTGCGGGTTTACGATAGTATCAGCCCCCCAGCCCCCCTGAAGGACCTCATTACCAGTCTGATCAGCCCCCCTGCCCCTCCCGACCTCCGGTCGGGACAGGCTCTGAAGGGGGGTATATTTCGTTTTATAACAAGAGTTTGTTAAGTGTAGGAATAAGACCCCCTTCTTCGCCTTCGCGTAGCCGCTACGACGGAGCAAGGTAGGGGGTGGACCCGCGCCAGCGGAGTTACACTGTTTGGACTCCGTGTCTTCCTCCGTGATACTCCGTGGAAATCCGTGGTAAAATTCTTAAAACAGATATAAGTTTAGTCATTGAAAAGAAAGTCAAATAATAGTTACTTTTAACACCGTTATGAACTATTCCGATCCTGCTGAAATATTTCCTGTAGTAGATGAAGAGGGAAACGCAATTGGCGAAGCTCCCCGCTCTGTCTGCCATGACGGAAAAAGCAAGCTGCTTCACCCTGTTGTACATATTCACCTCTTCAACAGCGCCGGTGAATTATATCTGCAAAAAAGGTCCGTGAATAAAGATATCCAGCCCGGGAAATGGGATACCTCAGTGGGCGGACATATAGCTCCGGGGGAATCGGTGCTTTCAGCTCTTGAGAGGGAAGCTGCGGAAGAGCTTGGATTAAAAGAGCTGCATCCTGATTACCTTGGAAAATACATTTGGGAATCGCCCCGGGAAAAAGAGCTTGTATACTCCTATTCTGTAAGCTCAGATGAATTGCCGGTGATCAACCAGGATGAAATTGAAGAAGGGAAGTACTGGACAATTGATGAGATTAAAATCAATCTGGGAAAGAGTATCTTTACTCCGAATTTTGAATATGAATCCGGATTACTTTTATTCCCCTGGTTAAATAATTTATCCTCCTCAAAATGAGCGCTCCCGTAAAAATACTAACATTCGGCAATGAATTCGAAGCAATGCTGCTCGACGGACTTCTTACAGAAAAAAACATCCCTCACATAATCAGGTCATATCACGATTCTGTTTATGACGGACTCTGGCAAACACAATCGAGCTGGGGTCATATTGAGGCTCCTGAAGAGTACCGCGATGAGATAATGGAGATATTTAAAGAAATGCAGCAATAATCACAGGTAGTGTTTATACATAGTTTTTCTTCATATCTTTGCCGGGCAATTTTTTCACTGATTTTTCATCAGGGAAAAAGCATTGAAATCATTTACCGATATTACTGAACAGACAAAAGCAGTGACAAAAAAATACCGTTCTGAAGCGATCGAATCATTGATCGCTGTTTTTAGCAGCAGATATTTCTATATCGGATCCTTTTCAGTACTTGCAGGAATAGGCTTAAATATAGCCTCGCAGACATATCTTCATAATTATATGAGTGAAGGAAAAACACTGCCTATGCTTTCCGACCTGATACTTGACAATCTCCCTGTAATTGATCTTTCGCTCGTTTATGATATTGTATGCCTGATACCTATCTTCCTGATGTTTGTTTATATAGCACATAAAAAGGAGTATAACCGTATCCCGTTTATTCTTCTGATGATCGGCATATTCTATATTGTCAGGGGAGTATTTATTGTTCTGACTCCCTTTGGAAATCCGCCTATGTTTGGCGGATCAGATCCCCTGTTTAACGGATTCTCCAAATATGAGCTCGGAGTATATCCTTCAGGTCATACAGGAAACGTATTTATGCTGTTCCTGCTTGTAAAAGATTTTCTCTACAAAAAGATAATTCTAATCTGCCTGACAATCGTAATAATTACTCTCCTCCTGTCGCACGGACATTACAGTATTGATATCTTCTCAGGGATCTTTTTTTCATATGCAATAAAGGTTTATGGCATGAAGCATTTTCCAATGTTTGATCTCTCTTACAGCAAAAAAGAAATGCATTAAAGAATACAAATGTGTTTTAACACAAAGTAGTGCTGAACAAATTATTATGCAGAATGTTACTTATTAAGCTGTCAAATATCATTTGATTCGCTGGGTAATGATCATATTATTGCAGAAAGAATAACCATGAATAACGCTATTTATAATTTCCGGGAACCAAAAAATGAACCTGTTCTTACTTATAAACCCGGCAGCCCGGAACGCCTTTTACTCAAAGAAGAATTAAAGATTCAGAGCAATACAGTAATAGATATTCCCCTCATTATCGGAGGAAAAGAGATCCGTACAGGCAAAACAGGGAAGGTTGTCAATCCCTCCGACCATAAGCATATACTGGGAACCTATCATATGGCCACTGAGAAAGAGATCTCAATGGCTATAATGGCAGCTCTTGATGCAAAGCATGAATGGATGACCCTTTCATGGATGGAAAGAGCAGCCATCATGTCCCGGGCTGCAGAGCTCATCTCAAAAAAACACAGGTTCCTATTAAATGCAGCTACAATGCTGGGACAGGGTAAAGGTGTGATGCAGGCTGAAATTGATTCAGCATGTGAAGTGATTGATTACCTGCGATTCAACAACTATTTTGCCTCACTGGTTTACATGGATCAGCCGATTTCTGAGAATGAAACAATCAACAGGCTCGAATACCGGCCGCTTGAAGGATTTGTTTTTACAGTGACTCCCTTTAATTTCACTGCTATAGCTTCGAACCTCAATACAAGCGTTGCCCTGATGGGAAATACAACTGTATGGAAACCTGCTTCAACCTCATTGCTGTCAAATTATTACCTCATGAAGATACTTGGTGAAGCAGGATTGCCTCCGGGTGTGATTAATTTTGTTCCGGGCTCAGGTTCACTGATAAGCAGTATTGTACTTAAACATAAAGACCTGGCTGGCATACACTTCACCGGCTCTAATACAACATTCAACTCCCTCTGGAAAGAGGTGTCGGAAAACCTTTCTTCCTACAGATCATATCCTAAACTTGTAGGAGAAACCGGAGGAAAGGATTTTATCTTTGCCCATTCATCAGCATCACCGCCTGAACTGGCGACAGCAATAATCAGGGGCGCTTTCGAATACCAGGGGCAGAAATGTTCCGCGGCATCAAGGGCCTATATCCCATCTTCATTATGGGAAGAAACGAAGCGGCTTTTACTGAAGATGACAGATGAAATGAAAACAGGTAATGTACAGGATTTCAGTAATTTTGTAAATCCGGTTATCGATGAAACGGCATTCGACAGGATAATGGGATACATAGAAAGAGTAAAGGAATCAGGCGAAGCAACCATTATTGCCGGCGGAAAAGGCGATAAATCTACAGGATATTTTATTGAGCCAACATTGGTAGTCACAACAAACCCTCATTTTGTCACCATGGAGGAGGAGATCTTCGGCCCGGTAATGACACTTTACGTTTATAATAATAATAAATTCGAGGAAACTCTGAAGATCTGTGATGAAACATCACCATACGGCCTTACGGGATCCATCTTCAGTTATGACAAATACGCCATGATAACCGCATGCCGGACACTCCGGTATGCTGCCGGGAACTTCTATATCAATGATAAACCAACAGGCGCCATGGTGGGTCAGCAACCATTCGGAGGAGCACGTGCCTCCGGTACCAACGACAAGGCAGGAAGCCATCTCAACCTTACCCGCTGGGTAAGTCCGAGAACCATTAAAGAGACACTCATGCCGGCAACTGACTATAAATATCCTTTTATGGGGTAGGATAAAGGAAATCTTCTGTACATTTGGGCATGGAAATGCCCACTGCAGGAAATAACAAAAAGCCTCTTTTTATTGTAAACCCTGATTCGGGTGTTGCTCCTGTAAATTACATTGTTTCATTGGGTCTCGATTTGCGGAAGAATGAATTGTCTGCCGTCAAGTCACTTTCAAAAACTGACACAGAGACCCTCGTAAGAAAAAACTTCGATAATCATGAAGTTTTTATTGCTGCAGGCGGAGACGGAACAGTTCATACTGTTGCCACTCAACTGGCTGGCAGTGAAAAAATACTCGGCGTTCTGCCTCTTGGTTCCGGTAACGGATTTGCAAAAGAATTCGGGTTCAGAATGAATGTCAACTCCCTTCTTAATGATGCCAGAAGAGCTGACAGCATGAAAATAGATGTTATTGAGATCAATGATAAAATGTGCCTTAATGTAGCCGGTATCGGTCTCGATAGTTTTGTTGCCCATTCCTTTAACGATATTAAACTGAGAGGATTCTTTCCTTATGTCTGGCTGACTCTTAAAACATTTTTACAGCTCCGTCCCTTTCACGTTACAATTCACATCGGTGGAGAAAGGATCATCTCCGAAAAACTATTTGTCGTCACAGTTGCAAATACCAGACAGTTCGGTAATAATGCATTCATTGCCCCTGATGCCAGGCCAAACGATGGAATTATCGATCTTGTACTTATCAAACCATTTCCAAAGATATTCGGACCTGTTTTTGTTATCCGCCTCTTCACAAAGAAAATCAACAATTCCAAATATGTAAGACATTTCAAAACCGACAGGGAGATAGTTATTGAAACTGACGAAACAAGGTTACATGTTGACGGAGAACCGTTCAGTATCACCGGCAAAATTACCGTAAAGATTAAAAGAGAAGTCCTGAAGGTTCTGTGTACATCCCATAACAGGTTTGTTTCCCGTTCCTGATGTTTTATTATCGCATCCAGATAATCAATTATAAGAAAAATGAAATCACCTCTTGCATTAGTATTGGCATTGTCGTTAACTTTCTCAGGTATATGTTACGGACAGCAGACATCCAATAAACCCGATCGTGAACAATGGTTCATGGATATGGGTTTCGGAATGTTCATACACTGGAGCATGGATTCCCAGGCAGGGGCAGTAATAAGCCACTCCATGGCAGGGGCTTCGGATGATTACCTTGAAAGATTTATCAACGAACTGCCCGCTACATTCAACCCGAAGAAATTTGATCCCGAAGAATGGGCAATTCTTGCAAAGCTTGCAGGTATGAAGTATGTCGTCTTTACTTCAAAACACCATTCCGGTTTTTGCATGTGGGATACAAAGACCTCGGATTTTAATATAATGAACACCGCATACAATCGCGATATAATGAAAGAGGTACTCGATGCATTCCGTAAACAGGGAATTGCTGTCGGTCTTTATTTTTCACCGGAGGATTTCCATTATTTCTATAAAAATAATATCCCTGTTGGCAGGCTTCAAAATACTCTTCACTACCCTGCAAAAAATCAAGGCCTTATGGCTCATGATAAGGCGCAGCTAAAAGAACTGCTGACAAATTACGGGAAGATAGATATCTTCTTTTTTGATGGTCCCGAAGAGGGTTTGAAAGAATATGCCTGGCAGTTGCAGCCCGATCTCGTAGTTACCCGCGGACAGATGCAGACACCGGAACAGAACCTTCCCGACAAACCCATTCCGGGGCCATGGGAAGCATGTTTCACAATGGGCACCGACTGGCAGTATAAACCTACAAATGATCCTCATAAGAGCGGTACCGAGATCATAAACATGCTGATAGAGATAAGGGCCAAAGGAGGAAATCTCCTGCTGAATATCGGTCCAAAGCCTGATGGTGAGATCCAGATTGAGCAGGAAGCATTACTGCGTGAAGTTGCATTGTGGAATCTCGTTAACCAGGAAGGAATTCACAACATCCGGGCATGGGAGATCACAAAAGAGGGGGATATCTGGTTCACAAAAGATAAAGCTAAGAATACCATTTATGCATTTATACCTGCCGGCACTGAATGGAAATACGGGGATCGAAAAGAATTTGTATTTAAAACTCTTGCCGGCAATGATCAGACGAAGGTCAGCATACTGGGATATGCAAGTGAACTGGTTGAATACAGGCCAGGCTATGACTCGAAAATATATACAAGCAATACTTCTATAGGACTGGTTATCAGCGCTGTAAATGGTCATCGTCTGTACACAAACAACCAGTGGCCCAATCCGGTGGTGTTAAAGATCGAGAATGTGAAGTACAAGCCTCCGGTAAATGCAGAAGGAAAGAAGAGCAGCATTGATGGTGCTAAGTAGGGCCCAAATCATATTTTCCCCTGTCTGCTTTACGATCCAGCCCCTGAAAAGGTGCATCCTGCATGGATGTAAAGCCCCCGGCCCCGCTGGCGTAAAACTTCCTTATTGGCATTTTGCATGGATGTAAAGCCCCCGGCCCCGCTGGCGCGGGTCCACCCCCTAAAGGGGGTTTTATTCCTACCCTTAACAAACTCTTGTAATAAAACGAAATATACCCCCCTTTAGAGCCTGTCCCGACCGGAGGTCGGGAGGGGCAGGGGGGCCTTAATGTCAGGCAGTTAGCCCTTTAGGGGAGATATTAAACCAAGCCAGTCAGGTCTTCATTCCTGTCAATTAATTTTATTTTCTTAAATTTATAGAACTAACCTGATCTTAAAATCTGTAAATCATGAAAATCAATCAGCTGATAAAAAGAACAATAATCAATTATTTCATTATTGCAACCATCTCTGTCTTCAATACTCAGGCTCAATCGCTGGAGCAGATCGAATCAACGCGGGTAACCCTTCCCAATACGTGGAGCCTGACTCCGGTTGGTAAACAACTTCCCCTGGGAGACCTTCCGCTGAATATTGCTGTGTCACCTTCCGGAAAGCTGGCAGCTGTAACAAATAACGGTCAGAGTGATCAGACTATTCAACTTATTGATATTGAGAATGAGATAATACTCGACTCAATAATAATAGACAGAGCCTGGCTGGGATTAACTTTTTCAAATGACGGTAAATACATATATGCCTCCGGAGGAAATGATAACAGGATAATAAAGTACTCTGTAAGCAACAATAAGCTGTCAGGAGTTGATACAATAACGATAGGCAAGCCGTGGCCGGAGAGGATATCTGTTGCGGGACTTGCAGTTGATGATGCAGGAAAGTTGTTATACACGGTCACCAAAGAGAACAACTCTTTATATGTTATTGATTTGCAGAAGAAAAAGGTTGTCTCTCAGCAACCTCTTGGAGGAGAAGGCTATACCTGCCTCCTGTCTCCTGATAATAAAATCCTTTATATATCATGCTGGGGATGCGATAAAGTGATCATATGCGACACCAAAAAACAGAAAATCAGCAGCTCAGTTCCTGTGGGGGATAATCCTAACGATATGTGTATAACTTCAGATGGAAAATTCCTTTTCGTGGCCAATGCTAATGATAACAGTGTATCAGTAATTGACTGTCAGCGGAAAAGTGTAATTGAAACACTTAATTCAGCCCTTTATCCTGATGCACTGTGCGGATCAACAACAAACAGTGTAGCACTGAGTGCAGATGGCAAAACACTCTACATAGCTAATACTGATAATAATTCACTTGCAGTATTTGATGTCGCCAAACCCGGTTCATCATACAGTAAAGGCTTCATCCCTACTGCCTGGTATCCAACCTGTGTAAGAACTGCAAAGGATAAGATCCTGGTAAGCAATGGAAAAGGACTGACCTCAAAGGCAAATCCTTATGGCCCTGTCCCCATTCAGACAGGTTCAGAAGTAATTCATCATGAGGGAGGAAAGGACCAAATAATAAAGGTACAGTATATCGGAAGCCTTTTCAGGGGGACAATGAGCATTATTAATAAACATGATGATAATCAGCTTGCAACTTTTTCAAAAGCAGTGTACAACAATACACCATATATCAAGGAAAAAGAACTGCTATCAGGCGGAGATGAGAATAATCCCGTTCCTAATAAAGTAGGTGGGAAATCACCAATTAAATATGTTTTCTATGTCATTAAGGAGAACCGGACATACGATCAGGTACTTGGCGGCATGAAAGAAGGTAATGGCGATCCCGGCCTGGTATTTTTCGGAGAGAACATAACTCCCAATCAACATGCACTTGCAAGGGAATTCGTATTGCTCGATAACTTTTATGTAGACGGGGAAGTCAGTGCAGATGGTCATAACTGGACAATGGGAGCCTATGCAACAGATTATCTTGAAAAGAACTGGCCAACAAGCTATGGAGGCAGAGGCGGAGATTATCCCGGCGAGGGACAGAGAGAAATTTCGAATAATAAAAACGGATTTTTCTGGGATAACTGTAATCGGAATGGTATCAGCTATCGTTCATATGCCGAATTTATCAGCGGAAATAAACCTGCTATTCCTGTATTGGAAAATCACTATTGCAAAAGCTATTCCGGTTATAATCTGTCAATTCGTGATACTACCCGATTCTACCAGTGGAAACGTGACTTTGACTCTCTCCTTGCTGCAGATGCAGTACCTCAGTTTAATTCACTCCGTTTCGGTAATGACCATACCGAAGGACTTAGCCTCGGGAAACCATCTCCTTTTGCCCATGTTGCCGATAATGACCTGGCTGTAGGCCTGTTTGTTGATTATCTCAGTCACTCACCAATATGGAAAGAGTGCCTGGTTATAGTTGTCGAAGACGATGCGCAGAATGGTCCCGATCATGTTGATGCCCACAGGAGTCCTGCTTTTCTTGCCGGTGGCTATGTGAAACAAGGTTTTGTGGATCATACGGCTTATACAACCTCATCCCTTCTTCGCACGATGGAGCTGATCCTTGGTTTACCGCCAATGAGCCAGTACGATGCATCAGCTACCCCACTCTGGAGGTGTTTTGACAATACGCCGGATCATCCGGCATTCAATGTAAAACCATTGCAACATGACCTTGATGAAAAGAATCTTACTGAAAGCATCTGGCAGAAAAAGAGTGAAAAATTCGATTTCACTAAAGAAGACAGGATTAATGATAACGATTTTAACGAGGTGATCTGGAAAGCAGTTAAAGGCCTTGATTCACCCTGTCCTCCATCTGTCCGTGCTGCGTTTTTCATGCAGAATGAGATCGGTGAAGAAGATGATTGATATATAGTATTTTATTTCAATTCCGTAAGGGCTTTGACCAGAACATCGAGCTCTGCGGTTGTTGTATAAACATTCGGAGTTATCCTGCAACCATGAACATTTGCACCATCGATAGGTGCACAATAGATCTTGTATCTCTTCCGGAGAACATCGCCTAACTCTCCTGGTTTCATGCTCTTTACCCCAACATTGGCAATGGCACACGATCGTGCAGGATCAGACGGAGTGTTGAGGATCACATGCGGCATGTTCCTGACCTTATCTGTCCAGTAATTCTGTATATATCTTAACCTGGTTTCTTTCCTTTCAGCGCCAAGCATGTTATAATATCCTATTGCATCTTCAACTGTAAGATCGGTATAAACAGGATGAGTACCAATATGATTCAGTCTTCTGATATCATCAGGACTCATGTCGTAGGGTGCAATCAGCGGCCATATTTTGCTGATATTCTCCTTCTTCACCCAGAGCAATCCTGATCCCAGTGGAACGCTCAGCCACTTATGCAGGCTGCTTCCATAATAATCGCATCCAAGTTCGGGAATGGTAAATTTTATATGGCCGAATGCATGAGCACCGTCGACCATTACCTGAACTCCCTTATTGTGTGCCATGTCGCAGATCTTTCTTACCGGCAGTATCTGACCTGTAAGATTTATCATATGACATATCATCAGAAGTTTTGTCTGAGGCGTTATGGCATTTGCATACAGGTTCACTATCTCTTCGTCTGATGAAGGGTTATTAGGCACTGATACCATTTTATTGACAACACCATGCCTTTTTGCAACCTGCCGGAACATGCTCAGCATGGCAGGATAATCCTGTTCAGCCATTAAAGCTTCATCGCCAGGGTTCCAGTAGAATCCGCCAATGATGGTGTCGAGTGATTCCGTTGTATTGCGTGTAATAACAAGTTCATCAGCAGGGCAACCGGCAAGCTCTGCAAGCTTTGATGCCATAGCTGCTTTCTTCTCGAACTGGACTGTCCGCATGTAATTCGATGCCTGGTAGTTAATATCCCTGATATGGGCTATCAGCTTTTCAAGTGTTTGTTCAGGAAGGAAGTTATAATAGCCATTTTCAAGATTGATCATATCTGGATTCAGCCTGTACCCTTTGCGGATTGTCAGCCAGAAATCCTCCTCTTTTGCGAGATCTGCTGCAGGTACCTTTGAAACGGAACTCATAAGATCTGCAAAATTCTCAATGCTCAGCATAGCTCCCAGGCCAAGCAGACCTGAATTTCTGATAAACGTTCGTTTGTCCATGGCAGGATATATTACAGATTACCGGATATCTGATAAAGTTACGAAAAGAATAAATCCATTAACCGCAAAGGACACAATGAAATAGTTTCCTATTTAAGCTTAAACTCCACCGGCACCTGGTAACGTACATCAACCGGCCTCCCGGCCTGAGTTCCGGGTTTCCAGTCAGGCATATTTCCGATAATTCTCTTAGCTTCAGCATCCAGTAAAGGATGAACCGGCTCCATCACTTCAGCATTTTTGATCTTACCCGAACTGCTGACAAGAAATGTTACATAGACTTTCCCTGCAATTTTCTTTTTAACTGCCTCATCCGGGTACTTCAGGCTGGCATAAATCCATGATGTCATTGCATCAGGTCCACCCGGGAACTGAGGCAATTCCTCAACTACTACAAAGACATCCTTCCCGGCTTCAGTCTCTTTTGAAATTTCTGCAGGCGCCGGATTTGTCTGAACAGACTCAGATAACTCCTGATAATGTTTTTTTGTAATTACTGATATGACCCCGTTTTTGCCTTTCTCTCCATATAAGTCAACAGCCGTTTTATCCTTATATACATGTACACTCTGGATTGTTCCAGGATCTAAACTATTTACATTGATATCCGTAACAGCGCCGTCCACAATAATCAGCGGAGGTGGACTAAAGGTCTTTGCATTACTTGTTTTAAAAATATCCTCGATGGTGGCGGGTGGCGGTGGAGGTGGTGGAGGTGGAGCCATCGGATTAATTAAGCGTTCAGCATTAATAGTATCCAGTTCCATCCTTATTGTCATCTCCGAGGTGAACACAGGTTTAATTACAACTGATTTGTATCCGACATAGGAAACAGCCAGTGCTCCCCCATCAGGAATATTCGCAAATTTGAAGTGTCCCTCTGCATCTGTTGTGGTACCGGTTGTTGTACCGGTAACAACGATTACTGCTTTTTCAAGTGGTTTCCCGTTTTCATTCTGAATAACGGTGCCTTTAACACTCCTGTCCTGTGCTACCGGACCCGGATAGTTTCCGGCCATGTTTTCGGTTTCATACCGGTATTCCGGCTTTGCAAAAGCATACAATACGATTGCAAATACAGGAAGGATTAAAAGTACCTTCATCTTCCTGTATGGCGATATGATTATATTTTTCATCATTTCAAATCTTTTTTTACTTAGTGAATAGTTGAATGAATTCGCCAGGCTGACGACCGGTGAGCCGGCAATCTGGTTCAGAAGAGTCACCCTGTAAACAGCCGGGTCGGATGTGCGCTGCAGTGCCACCTCATCGGCAAGATATTCATGGTTCTGCCTGATGAACCGGACATAGATCCAGACAAAAGGATTGAACCATTGCAACATACAGAGTAACCCGCCAAGCACAAGATCAATCCAGTGCTTCTGCCTGATATGTACCATTTCGTGATTCATTATCTCCCTTATCTCAATGTCTGTAACTGAAGGATTGACAAACACAAAAGAGAAAAATGAAAACGAGCCGGGATAATCAGATGATCTTACAAGTTTTACCGGGGAGGATGTAATGATATCAGCTTTCCTGACAGACCGGAGAACCGATCTGCTCTGTCGTATTATCATAAACCCCACAAAAATGATCCCCGATAAATAGAGAAGGATTAACAACGATCCTGCATCAGGTACACTGGTGCCGGATATATTTTCAAAACTGCTTACAACTGAAGTTTCAGAATGAGTCACCTGAACTACCGGTAATACAACGCTATACCTGATTGTTATTAAAGGCAGCAGAAATGAGGCGATGATCCCTGAAAGGAGATAATACCTGTTCAGGGTAAAAAACCTTTCATTTCTTAAGAACAGAAGATAAACCAGTGCAAATCCTGAAAGCCAGATCACTGACTTAAGCAGATAAAGGGTGAATGCTTCCATTACTTTCTTCTTTTACTTTTCGACAATTCCTTCTTCGTATCCTCAAGAAGCTCCTCAAGTTCCTGCAGGGTAAGGTCTTTCTCCCTGGCAAAGAATGATGCCATTGCAGGAAAGGAGTTATTAAAATAGCTTTCCATCAGTCCGAAAAGCTGGCTCTTAGAATATTCACCTTTTGAAATAAGCGGATGGTAAAGATGAACATTACCATAGACTTTATGTCCGACGTGTCCTTTCTTTTCAAGTATCCTGAGAACCGTCGACACGGTATTACGTGCCGGTTTCGGTTCACTGAAACTGTTGCGGATATCTTTTACGAGACCCTCTTTCCTGTCCCATAAAATCTGCATGATCTGTTCTTCTGCGCGTGTCAGTTGCATACACCATTTATTATTAAGGGGCTACGACTCACGGCTCACGACACAAGAGAATAACCCCTTCAGCCTTTCGCCCTTCGCCTTCAGCCTGATTTTGCCAATCCCTCACTACAAAGATATGACTATTTTTATAGTCATGCAAATATTTTTCGACAAAAATGACTATTATTTTAGTCGTTTGTTGTAATTAATTGATTATATGATATATAATAACTGCCTCAATAAGATCCCCACGGCCAAGCCTTCCTTAAGGAGCAGCCTGCATGGACAGAAAGCCCCCGCTCTCCGCCGGCCAGCGGAGAGCACCCCCTAAAGGGGGTCTTATTCCTACCCTTAACAAACGCTTGATATAAAACGAAATATACCCCCCTTTAGAGCCTGGCAGTTAGTCATTTATAGGAGTAATGGAGTAAAATCGAATTTTTTCCCTAATTTGCATCGGAAACCAATCTTAAAAACAATACTATGAAAAGGAACATTATTTTGTCATGCATGGCAGCTGCACTCATAATAACGTCAGCATGTGCCCAGAAACCAAATGCACTTACTTCACAGGAGAAAAAAAAAGGATGGGTACTTATGTTTAACGGAAAGGATTTTACCGGCTGGCGTCAGTGCAACGGAACAGCAATGCCAAAAAACTGGATCATTGAAGATAACGCAATGAAAGTTTTTACAGGCGAGGGAAAAGAACCCGGCCAGGGTGCCGCAGGGGATATCCTCTTTGGTGAAAAGAAGTTTAAAAACTTTGAACTTTCGATTGACTGGAAAGCAAGTAAAATGGCAAATTCAGGCATCTTTTTCAATGTAAGGGAGGTGCCGGATAAACCTATATACTATGCATCCCCTGAAATCCAGGTCCTCGATAACGTTGACGCAACCGACAACAAAATTCCCAGCCATCTTGCCGGTTCACTTTATGATATGATAGCCGCTGACCCAAAGACAGTTAATCCTGCCGGAGAGTGGAATACAATTGTTATAAAGGTTCTGAACGGAAAAGTTACCCATACCCAGAACGGAGTGAAGGTGTTAGAATATACTTTGTGGACTCCCGGGTGGGATGCACTTGTGGAGAACAGCAAATTCAAAACATTCCCGGGCTTTACCGAGGGCATTTCAAAGGAGGGATTTATAGGTCTCCAGGATCATGGTTACACCGTATGGTTCAGGAATATTAAAATTCGCGAGTTTTAATAGCCTTATAACATCTGGCTCATTTTTTGTTGCTTTGTTCGGATTACCTGAACAGACAGATTGAATTCATCACTTAAATTAATGAAAATGATGTTAAAGAATAGTTTTCTTAAAGCCGGTTTTTTTGTCCTGTTTCTTGTTGTGCTACCATTGATCGGATCGGCCCGTCAGGACAATAAAGGAAATCCCCTGCCACATTTTCTATTTCCACAGTTTAAAGAGGGGATAATAATAATGAAAGATGGCGCAAAATTTACTGCCATGATCAACTACAACATGGTTGAGGAAAGAATGATCACTGAGCTGGAAGGAATATACAGATATTCGAAGAATCCCCAGAGCATCGAAAAAATATTCATTGAAAACCGGATGTTCATTCCTTTTAACAATGCATTTTATGAGATCCTTACAAGTGGAAATGTTACCCTGTTTCTTCAGAATAAAAGCCATTTCACCCCTAAAGGCAGTGATACGGGTTACGGTTCAAAGAACAGGTCGGTAGGCCCCACGGCAACTAAGAGATTTGAGCTTACTCCGGTAACACATCAGTACCAGGAGGTTGCTTATATAGAACTGCCTCAGAATGTAGAGATCACTCCTTCTTCAGTATACTGGGTGAGTATGGGCGACAAGCTGGAAAAATTCAATAATGAAAAACAGTTTATTAAACTGTTCCCCGATTACTCGACTCAACTCAAAGACTTTATCCGGAAGGAAGGCATCAAAATAAAGAATCGTGAGGATTTGATAAAGCTGGGCATATACTGTAATGAAATAATGACGAAATAGGATCGAAGTCCTGTTTATAATTGCTTTTACTCGACCATTTTATTCATGAAAGAAAAGAATACTTCCGTCAGGAAGCAGCATGATCGCCGCAGTTTCCTGAAAACAAATGCCGCAATTGGTCTTGGAGCTATTGCCTCAGGAATGCTAATCCAGGGCTGTACTACAGAGAACAAACCTGTTGATTCAGACAATAGTTCATCAGACGATCTTCTATCCATGTACCTGGAGTGTCTTGGAGGTCCTTTCCCAGAGCAGGTACCATTGAATACGGTGTTGAGGGAGACCATTCAGAAAGATGGCTACCGCATTGAATCGGTTACCTATGATGTGCAGCCGGGAGAAATAATTCCTGCCCTAATACTGATACCCGACAATGTTACATCTTCAAACCCGGCACCAGGAATAGCTGTATGGCACCAGCATAACGGGGAGTATCACCTGGGTAAATCAGAACCGGCAGGACTGGCAGGTAATCCAATGCATTTTACTGCTGTTGCGCTTGTCAGGGAAGGGTATGTTGCTCTTTGCCCCGATTCTCTCTGTTTCGAGGAACGGCAGGATCCGACAGGAAAACTCAAGGGCGGAAACTATGAACGCTTTGAGTTTCTGCGTGAAGTGGTCAGGGGACGATCCCTTGCATGGAAGGACATCCTTGACATGAAAGTATCTGTTGACTACCTGAGTCAAAGACCGGAGGTAAATTCTGACCGGCTGGGTTGTTACGGACATTCAATGGGTTCGACACATGCATGGCTGGTTGGTCCTCTGGAACCCAGACTGAAATGTATAATCGGCAACTGCTGCCTTCCAACTTACGATGCAATTGAGGAGACGCATATCCTCCATTGTTTTCCCAACTTCGTCCCCGGATGGAAGAAGTATGGTGATACACCTGAAATAGCGGCACTTATAGCCCCACGGGCTCTTCATCTGAATTTCGGGGAAATGGATTCCGGCAGTCCGATTGAATCTGTAAAAAAAGGATTATCGCGGATTGCTGAAGTTTACAAAAAAGCTGGCGCTGATGATAAGTTCACTTCCTACATCGAACCCGGAGCAGAACATGTTCTGTCCGAAACCATGTGGCAATATGTTAAAGAGTGTTTTGCGAAACACCTGAAGACTGCTTAAAAAGAAATTTACAGGGTTCAAAACATGTTGAATTGAGATCAACTTAGAAAAGAGTCATCTGTTTGGAATCAGTAGATGCTGGAGGGAACTTTGTCTGACCTCAAATAATCATATGTTCATACAACATAATATGTGTTTGATACAATGATTACCTCTTTTATTTACTACTGAGTTTATTATCAGTAACTTTCCTGACAGATTTTCTGTTCACTCTACTAATTTAGGTTTTGACTATTCCATCCATCCGGGTTTTCCGGGTGGGTGGATTTCTATTTAAGTTGCATTTTGGTTAAACAAATTGTAAATTTGATAGAATATTAAGATGTTATTGCAAAATCATAATTCCTCACTTATGAATAAACAAGAACTCTTTCTGTCAGTCTTTCTTCTTTTTATTTCTTTAAGTATATCTTCCCAGTCGCCACAGATTGGAATTCCCAAATTGGAATTTGACGGACAAAAGCTTCTAATCTCATATAATATTATTAATGAAAACCAGTCAGATCAGTTCTATGTATGGGTAGTGATTCAGAAGAAAGACGGGCAAATCCTGAAAATGAATTCAATTTCTGGTGATTTAGGGGATATAAAGCCTGGCAAGAATAAACTTATCACCTGGGAACCTGCAAAAGATTCTGTATTTCTGAATGAAGAGGTTACTGTAAAGGTAAATGCAGAGAAATATGTGAAATCCTACAATAAAGGTTCGGCAATACTCCTTTCGGTACTGGTACCCGGACTTGGACAGTCAAAAATGAGCAAGGGCAAACCATTCTGGCTTATGGGAGTCGCTTCATATGGAGCTCTTGCCGGCGGACTTGTTACATATAGTGGTTATAAGTCAAATTATGATAAATACCTGGCAGAAGAAACTGATCCTAAGAAGCGAGCCGATTATCTTAATCAGGCGGAAAAACAGGCTAATATGTCGGGTGCATTATTTGTTACTGCCGCAGCGATCTGGACAACAAACCTTATATGGGTGGCACTGACACCAAACAGGTATCAGCCTTTGAAGTACAAGCCACTTACACTCTCCCCTTCAGCAGATCCCTTAAACGGAGCTGCACTACTGACTTTGAGATATAAATTTTAAGCATTACAGAGATGAAAAAGCAATTGTTTGTTTCAGCAATTATTCTTTTGCAGATCATAAGTATTAATGCACAGGTTGTGAGCAGCAGCGAGGCTACAATCCTGATAAATAATAAACCTGATCCTGGTCTTACTAAGGCTGTACCGGAAGTCGTTGAAAGCATAATGCCAGCTGCTGTCGCTGCAAGCAGTATAGTGCCGATAGGTGCCGGAAAGTACTATGCATTGATAATTGGTATCAACGATTATGCTGATCCTGATATCAACTCGCTTGATTTTTGCATCAGGGATGCAGAGTCTTTCTACAATGCAGTTACCTCCTTCTATACTTTTGAGAAGGAGAATATCAAATTTTTAAAAAATGCAACGATGTCCGATATAGTGACATCGCTAGATTATTTTGCACAAGTGGTGAAGCCTACTGATAGTTTCCTGATATTCTATGCGGGACATGGCGTTTGGAATAAGACTTCAGAGACAGGTTTCTGGCTGCCTTCAGATGCAAGGAAAAACAGCACATTGAACTGGTTCCGCAACAGTGCGCTAAGGGATTTCCTGCGTGAGGTAAATTCAAGGCATACTTTACTTATTACAGATGCATGTTTTGCAGGATCAATTTTTAAGACACGCGCAGCCTTCAGCGATGCCAACCTTGCAGTCAACAAGCTTTATGAACTTCCAAGCAGAAAGGCAATGACCAGCGGTACACTTACAGAAGTGCCTGATCAGAGCGCATTTCTGAAATATATGATAGAGCGGCTTAATGTCAATAAGGAGAAGTACCTCTCAAGTGAACAGCTTTTCAGCAGTTTCAGGATAGCCGTAATAAACAACAGCAACGTTATTCCTCAGTATGGAGAGATAAAGGATGTCGGAGATCAGGGGGGTGATTTTATATTTATTCGCAAATAATTCAACAACGTAATCAGGATACTTTAACCGGTAATTCTTAAAACATGAGAAATATATTCCGCACCACTGTTTTTCTGGGGCTATTATCGGTATTATTTTCAGTAATAATAACCTGCATTAAGGTTGAGAAAAAGCTGATGGTCGCAACAGGTCAGGTCAATAATGTATTACCAAATACTGCACAGATATCTGGTACAGTTGTAGATATTGGCGAGGGAGCTACCCAGCATGGACATTGCTATGGTACTTCAACTAATGACGGAGGAGCTCCTGTTACTGCACGAGGTGTTTGCTGGAGCACATCAACAAATCCGACAGTTGCATTAACCACTAAACTACTGATGCTGGCACCACAGGAGCATTTACAAGTTCAATAATTGGGCTTACTCCAAATACTCAGTATTATTTAAGAGCTTATGCAACCAATAGTGTGGGTACAGCTTATGGTACACAGGTAAGTTTTACAACACTGATGTCGGGGCAATTTTCTGATATAGATGGCAATGTTTATAATACCATAACAATAGGAACGCAAATATGGATGAAGGAAAACCTTAAAACAACGAAGTATAATGATGGCTCTTCCATACCATTAGTTACGGATAATACAGCCTGGATCAATTTATCAACTCCCGGGTATTGCTGGTACAATAACGATGCAGCTACCTATAAATCTGCTTATGGAGCAATGTACAACTGGTACACTGTTAACACAGGAAAAATTTGCCCCCCTAACTGGCATGTGCCTACCGATACCCAATGGGAAACACTGATAACGTATCTGGGAGGCAAAATTATTGCAGGAGGCAAAATGAAAGAAACTGGGACCGCTCATTGGACCAGCCCCAACATCGGCGCCACCAATGAAACGGGCTTTACAGCCCTCCCAGGTGGCTACCGTCACTAAATTTGCCCACCGGGCAAATTTTAAACGTTCGGCCCTTCGCGACGGCGAGCCGTAGACTGAATTTGATTGAGGGTAGTTGGGAACCATTTGAAAGCCTCATATCAAATATTTTCAAGATTAAGCAATTTCAGAGCTTCCTCCAAGATCAAATATATTATTATCAGGGAATGTAAAACAATTAGGCAATTATTTTTTTCAGAAGTTCAATGCAAGAGATATCACCAACAACTTTACAGGGATCTTTCCAGTTGATTTTACGTTTACATTCATAGTCGGACTAGTGTCAATATCCTTATACGTAACATCATATGTTGGTTTGGCGGTGTAATATTCCATAGAAATTGCAGCAATACCATATCTTGCTGAGAATCCCCCTGTATGAGACATCATCAAAGCTGGAGCACTTTCAGCAATAGCCATTTCACCAGTAAAGAGAAATGATTCACCTGCTGAGGTAGATTCATGCGCAATTTCATATTTGAAGGGAATAATTAATCCTGGACGATAATAAAATGCCAAAGAAAGGTTATCTATAGGGTTAACAAAAACTCCATATCTCTGTGCTATATCCATAATGCTTACTGGTTTAGAATATATCTCTTTATTTGAAAAGAATCCACCTATACTACTCCAGTCCAGGGATGTCTTCCAGTAAGAAGCCAATATCGGGAAATAATAGAATCCAACCATTTTATCAGGATTGGTAAGGTTCAATCCCATCCCCGCTTCTACAATAAAACCTGTTTTTGCTCCCATCACTCCAGAAGAATATTGTGGGATAGAGCTGCGATTAGGAGTAGTCCCATAAAGTGAAAGCGGCATTGCAGCGCCGAATTTGATAGAAAAATTTGCTTTCCCAGCAGTCGTTGATTTATTTGATTGAGGGCTCGAGGCACCATCACCAACAAACTGAGATGAAACAAAATTGCTAATCATGAGAAGGATCGCTCCTGTCAAAATTTTTATTTTCATTTAAATATATATATATGGTGGTTACTTTACAAGATCGATACTCCATATATTATAACTCCCCTGGGCATTTCCTCTCTGAGAGAGAAAATATATAGATTTCCCATCAGGTGCCCAGCAGGGGGAATTATCATTGCCTGGATGAAAAGTAAGCTGTTGAAATCCAGTGCCATCAATGTTGACAATAAATATATCCAGGTTTGTGTCTTGTGGTTTAACTCCGGGGGTGGATCGGACACACAATACACGTTTACCATCTGGTGAAATCTTGGGAGTTGAGAAACCCCTTACATTATCTCTTAGAATAAGCGTTTCCTGTCCCGATTTAAGGTTAAGCATCCATATTTCTCCCTGGGAAGTGGTGGTATTTGATTTTGTGAATAAAAGTTTATCTCCCGGAACATATTCTGGTGATGAACCTTCAACATACTGGGTCGCGATTGATGTATTTTTGTCCATCGACCAGATATAATATTTCCAGGTAGTGATTGGAGTAGTTCCTGAATATGTTGTCGAAGGAATTCCTCTGGTATAGAATATCCTTTGGCCATCTGAAGAAAAAACAGGTGCAGATGCCACACCTGATTGAGATTCTGTAAGGTGTTGTATAGCGCTTCCTTCGTTTGTATTTACCATGCAGATATTTGATTTCTCCTGACCTGGGAAAGTTCCGCTGAAAGATATTGAATTCCCATCGGGAGAAAAACAAGGACCTGTTGCAGAAATACCAAAAGTACGTTGCACAGAACTACGACCTCCCGTCGTGGATCTGACATAGACATTTCCCTCCTTTTGATCGGGAGCTGTGACTCCAATATAAACAATATAACCTCCATCGTCAGAGACATCAAACATTGACCCTGTGAACCATTGCAGTTTCCCACCATTATTAATGACTCTAGGTCCCCAGATTATCTGTTCTTCCGATGTTATTTGTTTGAATTGGTATCCACCTTCCTGTGGAACAGATATCTGGGAATAATCAATTAATCTGGTAGTCACACATGACACTACGCTCAAAGAAAGCAATAAAAGGTAGAGTGATAGTTTATTATTCATTATAGTATTTCCCCTCTCACAATTTACAAAAGTAATTTTACAATATTATTAAATAAAATAACATGGAAGTTAAAAACGTAAAATATTATCTTTTATCAGAATGGGATAACTTAATACGTTTAATTTTAATCAGGATTCTTATCTTTTGAACAGAGAAAAACATGTAAAAGTGTTATCAATTTAGGTTAAATAATGTGTTGATTGATTTTTATTTGACTCGCATTCAACTCTTTCATAACTTTATAGAAATAAACCATCTGCATGGCGAGTCTCATCTCAGGGTTTGAATATGACATCTTCATCAGCTACCGTCAGAAGGATAATAAACATGAAGGCTGGGTAACAGAGTTTGTTAATAACCTGAATGGAGAGAACTTGAGTCAACATTCAAAGAAGAGATAAGTGTTTATTTTGACATCAACCCTCACGACGGATTGCTGGAAACACATGATGTTGATGCCTCATTGAAAGATAAACTGAAATGTTTAATCTTTATTCCAATCATATCACGCACCTATTGTGATCCAAAATCCTTTGCATGGGAGCATGAATTCAAGTCATTCATTGAACAGGCTTCAAATGATCAGTTCGGATTGAAGGTAAAACTACCTAATGGCAATGTAGCAAACAGAGTCCTTCCAATTCAAATATATGATCTGCACCCTGAAGATAAATCGCTTATTGAAAAGGAACTCAGAGGTGTACTGAGAGCTATTGAGTTTATCTATAAAGAGCAGGGAGTGAACAGACCTCTTACTCCAAAGGATATTGAGGAGAAAAACTCGAACAAGACAAATTATAGAAATCAGGTCAATAAGGTAGCCAATGTCATTGATGAGATCATACATTGTCTTAAAGGAAAAGAGCCTGCTGCTTTTGCAAGAAAAGTATCAGCTGACAAGAATGTACATGACACTGAAGAAGATAAAAGCAATGATGTATCAGCTAAGGTTATGATTCCTAAAAAATCAAAGAGATGGCTGATAACAGCTCTCTCAATTCTTCTCTGCGTCGTTGGGGTGATTGCTCTGTACAAGGTGATTAATAGCGGGAAACATGTTAAGGATGCCTCTGAAAAAGATAAATCAATCGCAGTTTTACCTTTTAAGTTGATAAGTGATGAGCCTGATAAGCAATACCTTGCCGATGGCATGATGGATGCTATCACACTTCATCTTTCAAAGATCAAGGATTTGCGTGTAATGTCCAGGACTTCTGTAGAACAATACCGGGGAACAACTAAAACAACACGAACTATTGGTCAAGAACTTGATGTGGTGTATATGCTTGAAGGCAGTTTTCAGAAGTTTGGTGATGATGCAAAATTGATTGTTCAGTTGATTAAAGCGAATGAGGAAAGTCATGTTTGGGGGGATGAATACAATATTAAATGGAGTGAAGTTTTGCTTTACAAAGCGAAGTAGCACAATCTATTGCCGGGGAATTGGGTGCAGCAATAACACCTGAAGAAAAACAGATTATTGAAATAATCCCTACCAAGAGCTTAACAGCTTATGATTTTTACCAGCAAGTTTTGGAGGTATATTATAGAAATCCTTTCCCAGGAACCACTCCTAAAACGTTGAGAAGAATGGAAGAATTGGTTTACAAAGCCCTGGAATCTGATTCTACATTTGCAATGGCCTATAGTGGATTGGCTGGGATTTACATGGCCAAAAACTGGAATTCGAAAGAGTCATATTTTAATGAGAATTACCTTGATTCTGTATTAATTCTAGCTGATAAGGCACTTTCATATGATGCTCATCTGGATGATGCATATTTACGTAGAGCCCTATATTATAACAATACCGGTAATCCTGAGAAGGCAATAATAGAATTCGATAGAGCAATAAATTATAATCCAAATAACTGGGAAGCTTACAGAAGGAAAGGATCATGGGTGTATTTAAGCAGTCTTTACTATTCAGATTATGTTAAAGGATTGGAATGTTTGCATAAAGCTGTAAGCTTAAATCATTCAGGAGAACTCGTAGCTATTTTACAAGAACTGGCCTATGCCTATACATATCAGGCCGGATTCCATGAGATCGGGAAGAAATACTATACTGAATCATTTAAATTGCATGGGGATACAATGATATATCTTGATGATATAGGTTCTTTAGAGATACAATATGGAGAATTTGATAAAGGCATGGAAAAAATACTCAAAGTCTATACCAAGTATCCAAATAACATTTGGGTAGCAGAAAAGTATTTCTATCATGGACAATACGAAGAATCATTAAAATATATTATGAGTATCAGGAATCAAGCATAAAAAACTCATTGATTTTGACTTCGTCGGGTTTTGCAACGGTTCTTCGTTT
>Ga0154431_1131_pt1 | contig 44307 bp, 34 predicted proteins | sample RifGroC2_FD_115935 | JGI IMG/M metagenome (GOLD analysis project Ga0154431, IMG submission 115935) | Bacteroidetes bacterium GWC2_40_22 | reverse complement strand
CATGGGCGACGATATTATCATGGGCGACGATATTATCATGGGCGACGATATTATCATGGGCGACGATATTATCATGGGCGACGATATTATCATGGGTGACGATATTATCATGGGTGACGATATTATCATGGGCGACGATATTATCATGGGTGACGATATTATCATGGGTGACGATATTATCATGGGCGACCACAAGGGTCGCCCCTACCGTTATTTCCATGATGGTGTGGAAATGGTTGGGCATTACAATGTGTTGGTGTAATTGCACATTTGGGAAACGCACGATTATATTTAACCATTCATTTTCAACCAATTTCCCTGCATCGTTTAATATCATTTTACCATCCACAATTTCTCCGAACAAACATTCCCTGTCTTTTACGCATATTGTAATAAAATATAATCCTGCCCGGGAATAATCATATCCTTTCAGACGAATGGATTTACGGTGATGGATATTTGGATTGTAATTATTCATTTATCTTTGAGATATAATGGTCACAACATGTTGTGCCCGTACAAATTATTGAGGCATAATCTTTAATCGTTTCTTCCCCGTCAGCAACACCTGCATCAATCCCCTTTTCTGATCCCTTAATCTTTCTGTTTTGGATTTCAGTAGTTGTATTTCTTTGTCGGCTGCCTGCAGTACCTTAACAATTGCGATTTGTTCCTCAAGTGGAGGAAGTTTTATTTTGATTTTTGCGAAGAGATCATACCATAGATAGACTCTTACGCCACCTTCTCCTAATGTTTCGATTCTATATTTCGTATGGTCTATTTGCAATAACTGATGAAGATAGTAGTCCAATATTTGCCCTTTTGTTTTAAAGCATACATAAAGGGAACTAATAACACCAATTTCCATTTCGAAATATGCTAGTGAACCAACGTTTATTCTTGCTGGATTGTAAGCGAATTCGTGCTTCTTAATTATTTTATAATTGGATAAATCTTCACCAGAAACTTTTCCTTCAAAATATTCAGATTGTAAAACAAATCCGTTCGTATTTGTAACTGAATATACTTTTGCATCTATCAACTCTTTATTCCTGCTTGAAAAATTTGTAGTTATCTGACCTAATCTATATTCTTTCCACTCAATGCAAAACCCTTCCAATCTATTCCTCCCAGTTAATAAATTTTGCATCAGCCATTTTTTCTGCAACTCTTTTTTAGCAATAAGCCGGTTATTGGTGTTGATGGCTGAGTCCATCAGACCAAGGACATGGGCTATGGCTTTTTGTTCGGGGAGAGGAGGAGTAAGAATTTTTGATGTGAGAATATCAGACCGGGTTAAGCCGGGGATCATATTTCCCTTAGCCAATTCTTTAAAATTATACTCCAAATGGTATAGTGAATAGTGAATAAATGTATTTGAACTGTCCTCATTTGCTCTTACCGCCATAATTTGTCTACCAATTGAAATCTTTTCAAGTTCTAAAAGATGTAAACTACCTACTCCTGATCCCTTGACGGTTATTAAAATATCACCACTATTAGCTATTGCACTTTTTTTCGTTGTCCATTTTGTTATTGAAGTTATTTCGTTGGTGTAATCAGTTGGCCCAGTAAAATAAGGTATGCCTACTCCAGCCTGATTGTAATCATCAGGATTTAAATGTAAGCCCGAAATAAGTCGCCCCAATTCACTTACCAACTTCACTTCCCAATCACAAGGAATTTTGCCGAGAGGTGAGTCTTTATATGTTGTGTTGTTATTATTCATCTGTCTATAAGTTAACGCGATATCATTAAAAATGCATGATTTCTTCGATCATGCGATCGTGCAGAAACTACGCTATTATACTGAATTTATTTGCAGTTACTCATTATCAATAGTTATTATCTTTTTTGTGTCAAAATCCGGGCACTCATTATATTTTACATACCCAAGCTGATTGGTTGTCAAAATTGTTGTTCCGATCTGAAAATCATGTGTATAACTGTGATGGTGACCGAAAATCCAATAATCAGCATCCGATCTTAAAATATCATTAAACATTTCTACTGCAAATGCTTCATTAAGACTATCTCCTTTATACTTTTCAGGATAATTCATGAGTGTTGGCACATGATGTGTAATAATTACTTTTTTCTCTGTACCGGGTTTGGATATTTCCTCATTAAGAAAAGCACGGCACTGTTCGTGAAGAAAATTATAATGATCAGGTGTTAGGACTTTTCGATTGTATTTAACTGCATGAAAATCTGATAGTCTTTGCCTTATCTCAAACTGATTTCCAGAACTTATACTTGTCCAGAGGGTTGAGAAAATAAGTTTTACCTTCTCCTGAATAACAGAAACATTATTTACAAGAAACAGGTTTGCCTTGATTTTCTCATTGAATGAACCTGTCCTGAATGAGATATCAGAATTATAGTATTCGTGGTTCCCCGGAATCCAATATGTAGTTTCAAAAGTATCTGAGATATAATTGAAAAGATCAGCATGTTTATCCATTACTGCAAATGGAACAATATCACCAGCCAGCAATAGAACATCACCTCCTGGCAGCAAAGGATTCCTTTTTAAGAATTCCATATTTTCAGGGAATTCCAGGTGTAAGTCGGAGGCATATTGTAGTTTCATTTTTTCTTTTTGCCGGCTATTTTTTTCGGTTCATCTTTCTTATCAAGCTTTTTAATACTGTCAGCTACAGGTAAATTCTCAGGCATAGTGCCACCAAGCTCCTGAATGGTCTTCCTCACTTTTTTCCCGACTTCAAAATGTGTTTGATTAGCTTTTTGTTTTCCTTTTATGTTTTCTCTTTTTAGTTTTTCTTCTGTTTGTGTGGCACGAAAAAGATTTGCAGCCAATTCGGTACTGCCCATATGGTCCAGAATGTTTTCAGTTTTCTTTAATCCTTTACGCCTGTGAATACCTTTTGCATCAAGCCCCCCATATAAACCCATATACCCATGATTTTGAAAAATTGCATAATCTATCGGCTGAATTATACCAGCTCCTTTTGCAGCTTCTGCTAAATGTTTGTTGTGTTCAGCCATTTCTTTCCGAAGAAAAATCCGTTTCTCTTCTTCGGTATTCAATTGTTGATAAGCCTGCATCTGCTGTATTTCCTGCAACCTTGTTTGTACAGCAAAATAGGTTTGTCCCAGGGCGACAATCTCTTTGCCTGGGTCGGCATTTTGCACTATCAGGTAGCAGGCATAACGAGAAAGTTTTACATCATCAATTCCACGTTTGGCTCCCTTTCCTAATTCTATCATATCGAGGATATCCTCGAAATGATCCGAAATCTCATAACCACTATTGCTGCAAGCTTCTTTTGCCCGGTCAATAACGGGCTTGAAATGTCTGTATTCCGAATATTCCAGAACCTTGCTTAAATCCCTGGCAGTCCAGTATTCAGATTTGTTCTGACCTATCCTTTTTATTTGTTCAAAAATAGTCTGCTCAGGATTTGATAATTTATTGTCCATCTGATTTTATTATTTAGTTGCTCCCAATTCTTTTAAGTACTTATTCAATTCGGCCTGTACTGTTTTTAACTCCCCTTCAAGTTTCTCGATTTCAACCTGAACAGCTGCAATGTCGACTTCAGGTTCTTCTTCAAAAGTGTCTACATACCGTGGAATGTTGAGGTTGAATTCGTTTTCTTTTATTTCGTCGAATGTTGCTACGAAACTGAATTTATCTTCAATAATACCCACCCCCGACCCCCCCCCGCCGAAGCGGGGCAGGCTCTTCAGGGAGGGGAGCTTTCCTTCGTTAAATTTTCGGTAAGTATCCACAATATGATCAATATCTGCTGGTCGTAGTCTGTTTTGGTTTTTAGCCGATTCATAATGTTTACTGGCATCAATAAACAGAACAGGGTCTTGCCCTTTATCTTTTCTTGCCCTGTTGAAAACCAAGATTGCGGCCGGAATTCCGGTTCCAAAAAACAGGTTTGCAGGTAACCCAATGACTGCTTCCAGTAGATTTTCTTCAATTGTTTTCTGCCTTATTTTTCCTTCGCTTGCACCACGGAATAACACTCCGTGTGGTACAACAACGCCAACTTTACCTTTGCCTTCGTAAGCTGTCTCAATCATATGACTGATGAATGCCCAGTCGCCCTTACTTTTAGGGGGAGTACCTCTCCAAAACCGATTATATTTGTCTGTATCCGGGTCAAAACTGTCGCTGGCCTTGTTTTCTTCTTTGTCATCACTCTTTCCCCACTTGTCTAATGAGAAAGGAGGATTAGCAACTACGGTATCAAACTTCATCAGAGCGTCGCCTTCTTTCAGTTTAGGGTTTCGGATTGTATCTCCCCATCGGATAGTAGCGTTATCAAAGCCATGTAAAAACATATTCATAACTGCCAGGGCCCAGGTGCTTCCATTAGCTTCCTGTCCATAGAGTGAAAAATTATCTGAACCAACTTCTTCTCCGGCTTTAATCAGCAAGGAGGCTGAACCACAGGTAGGGTCGCAGATACGGGAACCAGGTTTTGATTTGGTAAGTTTAGCGATCAGGGTAGATACTTCTTTTGGCGTAAAAAATTCTCCAGCCTTTTTCCCGGCATCGCTTGCAAAATTTTCAATCAGAAACATATACGCTCCACCAATAATATCAGTGCCTTCAAGATGTGACGGTTTAAGGTTTAATGTTTCTTTATTAAAATCGAGCAGAAGGTTTTTCAGCCTGGTGTTCTTATCCTTTGTATCGCCCAATACACTGCTATTGAAATTTATGTTCTGGAATATTCCTGCACCATCTTCGCTGTAAAGTTTGTCGCGGTTTGCTTCTACCAGATCTTCCAATGCAATATCTATTAACTCGCCAATATTAAGTTCGTTACGGTGGTCGAATAAATAGTTAAAATGGCTGTGTTCAGGCACCACAAAACGTTCATGCTTCATGGCACGATCTGCACGTTCTTTGTCACCGCTATATTTTTTCAAATGAGATTCATATTTATCATCATGCACATCACTCAGATATTTTACAAAAAGCATAGTGAGAACATAATCCTTGTAAACACTGGGGTCAATGCTTCCACGAAACGTGTCACATGCTTTCCATACTGCATCGTTAATATCTTTTTGTGTTATTTTTTTTGTCATGTTAATGGTTTATAGCGTTGGTTATTTGTTGTTGAATTTGTTTTTCCCGCAGCAGCTCAATTTGCTGCTGCAGTTTTCTTTCTGCGTTTCTGAGATGGGTAATTAATAGAATCGCCTTTTGAGTATCCATATCAGGGATAGATAATTCCAATTCATCAATCACAGATTTTGAGATGGAAACTATAGAACTTCCTACCGCCTGACTTTTCAGGAAATTCTGAGATGACGCACTGTTTAGATACCATGTCAAATACTCTGGCAGTACTTTATCTTGAAAATCCTCATTTAAACGAATTACAAAGAACGAAGTGGAAGCTACTGCAGGTTTGTTTTTACTTTCGTAGAGAGCTGCAAAATTTTTTGTTCCTTTGGCAGCAAATATTATATCACCATTCTGTAATAAGTGTTTTTCAGAGATGCTTTCGGCTCTTAAATCAGGGTATAAAGGGCTTCTTAGGATTCCGTTTTCATCAAAGTGCTTCGCCTGAAGGTAGACAATTTGTCCATCCTTGATTGGCTTCGCAAAGACCCCGGTTTGAATAAAAGCGATATGTTTTAATGCTACTTTCAAAATATTTGTTTAAGTAATGCAGCTACAAATATCGGTGTAGATTTTAAGATTTCCAAATAGATTTGAATAAATATATAAGTACATCCTCTACAAAAACCTGGATTGAACAAATAAAAAGGCCAATTTCATGGCCTTTCTTAAAAATATAATGAAAAATCTTACACCCTCTCAGCAACAAGGTCCCCAACCTCCGTTGTAGAGTATCCCATTTTGCCGGCACCCATATCTTTCAGCTTGTTGGCAGTTACATCCATTATTGCTGCTTCTATAGCACGTGCAGCTTTTTCTTCCCCGAGGTGCTCAAGCATCATTCCGCCGCAAGCGATGGAAGCCAGAGGATTGATAACATTTTTACCTGTATACTTCGGAGCAGATCCACCAATAGGTTCAAACATTGAAACTCCTTCAGGATTGATATTTCCTCCGGCAGCAATACCCATACCGCCCTGGGTTATTGCTCCAAGATCAGTTATGATATCCCCGAAAAGATTGGTGGTAACAATCACATCGAACCATTCGGGATTTTTTACCATCCACATACAGGTGGCATCAACATGGTAATATTCTCTTGTTATATCAGGATATTCAGCTTTGCCAATTTCGTGAAATGCCCTTTCCCACAGGTCAAAAACGTATGTTAAAACATTAGTTTTTCCGCAAAGGGCAAGAGTTTTCTTCTTATTTCTTTTCCTTGCATAATCAAAGGCGTATCTGAGGCAGCGGTCAACCTGAAATCTTGAATAAACCATATTCTGCATTGCAATTTCATTCGGTGTTCCTTTCATAATAATACCCCCGGCACCTGTATAAACATCACCTGAGTTTTCCCTTACAACAACATAATCAATATGTTCCGGCCCTTTATCCTTTAATGGGGTTGCAACACCAGGATAAAGTTTTATGGGACGCAGATTGATATACTGATCGAGTTCAAAGCGGAGTTTCAATAGTATACCTTTCTCCAGGATACCCGGTTTTACATCAGGATGCCCGATAGCGCCAAGGAAGATGGAATCGGATTTTTTCAGATCAGAAGCAGCGGATTCAGGAAGAATTTCACCTGTTCTCAGATATCGTTCACCTCCGAAATCAAACTCCTGGTAATTAAGTTTGAATCCATATTTTGCAGCTGCGGCTGAAAGTACTTTTTTACCTTCCCTTACCACCTCGGGTCCTGTGCCATCACCACCAATGACAGCAATGTTGTAAGCTTTACTCATAAGTTATTATGTTTAAGTTATGTTATTCTAAAAAAATCTATCTGTCAGGCAGGTATAGCCTTGTTCTCATTTTCATTCAATCCCTCCAGAATATTAAGCATTCTTTCAGTAGCCTTTATTGCAGATTCAGTCTGGTCAACATCAAGACCTTTGGTTTTGAATTCCCTGCCTTTGTAATCCCATGTAATAACTGTTTCCACCAGTGCATCTGTTGCACCACCAGGAGGAATTGAAACCATGTAATCGATCAGATTCGGTAACTGCTTCTCCAGCTTGTCATATATATTCCTCAGAGCCTTCATAAAGGCATCATACTGGCCATCTCCGGAGGAGGTTTCCTGATATAGTTTACCCTCAATCTCAATCTGCACATTTGCAGATGGCTTTAATCCATAGGAGAGGGACAGTGAATAGTTTTTTATGAAAATTTTGTAGTTGGAATGGTCATTTCCCAACACGTCAGCGATTATGAACGGAAGGTCATCGGGAGTAACATTCTCCTTCTTGTCTCCCAGTTCAATAACTCTTTGTGTTACTTTTGCAAGCGATTCAGGGCTGAGGCTCAGTCCGAATTCCTCAAGGTTTTTCTTCACTGTTGCTTTGCCTGATTGCTTGCCAAGTGCGTACTTTCGTTTTCTTCCGAATCGTTCAGGCATCAGGTTATTGTAGTAAAGGTTATCCTTGGTGTCGCCATCGGCATGAACACCTGAGGTCTGTGTAAAGACATTCTCCCCGATCACAGGCTTGTTTACGGGAATTCTTATCCCGCTGAATGTCTCAACTATCTTGCTGACTTTTGTTATCTCGAATTCATTAACCCCCACCTCTGCATGAAGCTGGTCGCGGAGAACGCTTATCACACTTGATAAAGGTGCATTTCCTGCCCTTTCGCCGAGCCCGTTAACTGTTGTATGTATTCCATTTATACCTGCCTTTACTGCAGAAAATACATTTGCAACTGCAAGGTCATAGTCATTATGTGAATGGAAATCAAAATGAAGATCAGGGTAGCGGTCCCTTACAATTTTGCAGAAATCATATGTCTGTTCCGGATTGAGTATTCCAAGGGTATCAGGCAACATAAATCTCCTGATGTTTTCATCTTTCAGTGAATCAAGCATGAAGAATACATAATCCTGAGAGCTTATCATACCGTTCGACCAGTCTTCGAGATAGATATTTATTTCCATTTCAAGCATCTCGGCTTTCCTGATGATCCCCGTAATATCTTTGACATGCTGTTCAGGAGTTTTCCTGAGTTGTTTCTCGAGGTGTCGTAATGAACCCTTACATAGCAGGTTATCTACTTTTCCTCCGGCATCGTTTATCCAGTTGAGGGAGATGTCGCCATCAACAAAACCAAGTGTCTCTATTTTCCTGTGGAGGTTGTTGTGACGAGCCCATTCAGTTATTTTGCTGAGTGCCTCGAATTCTCCTGATGATACTCTGGCCGATGCAATTTCAATACGGTCTACCTTAAGGTCCCTGAGAAGCAATTTGGCTATATGCAGCTTTTCGAGAGGTGCATATGAGACTCCCTGTGTCTGTTCCCCGTCCCTGAGGGTGGTATCCATTATTTCAATTCTCATCTCACCATTCTTTTATTGTTCTCATAATCAGATATCTGATTTTTCATGCTGAGCAGAAAATCAATATCATCCAGTCCTTTCAGAAGGCATTCCTTCTTGTATGGGTTTATGGCAAACCTGAAATTATCTCCGGTTGGTAATATTGAAAATGTTTGTTGACTAAGGTCAATTTTAACTTTGGTCCCGGGATCATTCTGTATCAGGTTATGAAGCTTTTTAAGCAGATCTTCCGGAATGACTATAGGAAGCAATCCGTTGTTGAGTGAGTTATTCATGAAGATATCGGCAAAAAAACTCGATATCACCGCTCTGAAACCGTAATCAAAAATTGCCCATACGGCATGTTCGCGGCTTGATCCGCTTCCGAAATTCTTTCCGGTGACCAGCACCTTTCCATTGAATTTCGGATTATTCAATACAAAATCGCTGTTCTTTTCGCCTGACTTACTGTATCTCCAGTCGCGGAACAGATTATCACCGAAACCCTCCCTCGATGTTGCGCTTAAAAACCTTGCCGGTATTATCTGGTCCGTATCCACATTCTCAAATGGCAGAGGTACGCAAGTTGATTCAAGAATATCAAATTTAACTTTTGGCATATATCTGATTTTAAGCTGATTATTAATTATTCAAAAACTCCCTGGGATCGGAAATTTTACCTGTTATAGCAGCAGCTGCTGCTGTAAGCGGGCTGGCAAGTAGTGTTCTGGCTCCCGGGCCCTGTCTTCCCTCAAAGTTCCTGTTTGAAGTTGATACAGCATATTTTCCCACCGGGATTTTGTCTTCATTCATGGCAAGGCATGAAGAGCATCCAGGTTGTCTTACTTCGAATCCTGCATCTTTATAAATTTGTATCAGTCCTTCTCTGTTCATCTGTTCCTCCACCAGTTTTGAACCAGGCACTATGAGAGCTGTTACATTTGCCGCCTTCTTTTTCCCCTTAATGATATTTGCAAATGCCCTGAAATCTTCAATTCTGCCATTTGTACAGCTGCCAATAAAAACATAATCTATTGGATGTCCGAGCAGCTTTATACCAGGCTTAAAGCCCATGTAATCAAGAGATTTTATGTATGATGCTGAAGCTGCACCTCCCTTGACATCACTTTCGGGAATTGTTGCATCAACAGCCATTCCCATACCGGGATTGGTTCCATAAGTGATCATTGGTTTTATATCAGCAGCATTAAAAACAAGTTCCTTATCGAAAACAGAGCCTTCATCACTCTTCAGCTTTTTCCATTCCGCAAGCGACTTATCGAAATCTTTAACTCCCGGGATGACAGGAAGCTTCCTGAGATAACCGAATGTAGTTTCATCAGGTGCTATCAATCCTCCCCGGGCACCCATCTCGATGCTCATGTTGCATATTGTCATCCTTGCTTCCATGGAGAGGCTTGTTATTGCTAATCCGCAATACTCAAGAAAATATCCTGTACCGCCTCCGGTTGATATCTCCGAAATGATATACATAATTATATCCTTCGAAGTCACTCCTTTTTGAAGCTGTCCGTTTACGGAAATTCTCATCTTCTTTGGTTTAGGCTGCAGGATGCATTGAGTTGCAAGCACCATTTCAACCTCGCTTGTCCCTATTCCGAATGCTATGGTACCAAATGCGCCATGAGTTGAGGTATGGCTGTCACCACAGACAATTGTCATTCCGGGAAGTGTATATCCGAGTTCAGGTCCGATAACATGTACGATACCGTTTTTGGAATGGTTGAGTCCGAAAAACTCAATTCCATGGGTCCGGCAGTTCTCTGCCAGTTTCTCAACCTGGTTACGGGATAATTCGTCACGGATCTGTAAATGCTGATCTTTTGTCGGAATGTTATGATCGGCAGTGGCTAATGTATTTCCGGGTCTGAATACAGGTATTCCCCTTTGTTTCAGACCTGTAAATGCCTGCGGGCTTGTGACCTCGTGAATATACTGCCTGTCGATGTAAAGTACATCGGGGCCATCCTGAATCGAACGGACGACATGCCCGTCCCAGATTTTGTCGAAAAGAGTTTTTGCTTCCAAATTCTATTATTATTTTATTTAATTTACCCCTATCCCGATAACAATCGGGACCCCAAGGGGGACTTAAAGAGTACTGTTATTCTTTTAGCCCCCCCCTGGGGGGATGGGGGGTCATTGTATTTTTGCAAGAGCATCTATAAATGCCTCTACAGATGCTGTTATGATATCAGTATTTGCTGAGAATCCATAGAACAACTTACCATCATACTCTACCTGTATATGCACCTTTCCAAGGTCGTCACTGCCTTTTGTGATTGCCTGTATAAGGAACTCTTCGAGGTGTACAGTCTTGGATATCAATTGTCTGACAGCTGTGAAAGAGGCATCGATCGGGCCGTTCCCGGTTGCAGTAGCGTAATGCAGTTCGCCGTTGATCTTCAAACCTACCGTTGCCACCGGCATCAGTGATTTCCCGCAGGTTACCTGGAGCATATCAAGCTTCATTGATTTCTCACCCTGGAACACAACGCCGGCCAGAATCCTTATGTCTTCATCTTTGATATCTTTCTTCTTATCTGCCATCTGGAGGAAACGATGGTAGATCTCATCAAGCTCCTCCTTTCCCATTTTGAATCCCAGCAGTTCAAGACGGTGATTAAGCGCTGCCCTTCCGCTGCGGGCTGTGAGGATAATTGATGATTCCTTTATTCCCACTTCAACAGGATCAATGATCTCATAGTTCTCCCTTTTCTTGAGCACGCCGTCCTGGTGAATGCCTGATGAGTGTGCAAATGCATTTCTTCCAACGATTGCCTTGTTAGCCTGAACGGGCATATTCATTAAGGTTGATACCAGCCTGCTTGTGCTGTAGATGAGCTTGGTATTGATATCGGTCCTTACTTTCAGATCATGATGGCTCTTAATGATCATAACGATCTCTTCAAGTGAGGTATTACCGGCTCTCTCTCCGATTCCGTTGATCGTTACCTCAACCTGTCTTGCTCCATTGATGATGCCCATCATCGTATTGGCTGTAGCCATTCCAAGGTCGTTATGGCAATGAGTTGAGATAATTGCCTTGTCGATATTGGGAACGTTGTTCAAAAGATATTTTATCTTACTACCGTATTCTTCAGGAAGGCAGTACCCGGTAGTGTCGGGTATGTTCACAACGGTTGCGCCGGCTTTAATAACAGCCTCAATAACTCTTGCAAGATACTCGTTCTCACTTCGTCCGGCATCCTCTGCATAGAACTCCACATCATCAACAAACTTCTTTGCATACTTAACAGCATCAGCAGCCCTCTTGATTATCTCTTCAGGGGTTGTTTTAATCTTGAACTGAATATGCATGGGAGAAGTGCCTATCCCGGTGTGTATCCTTTTCCTTTTAGCATACTGCAAAGCTTCAGCTGCCACTTCTATATCCTTTTTGACAGCTCTTGTAAGAGCGCATATTATGGGATTTGAGATGGCCTTGGATATTTCAACTACTGAGTTGAAATCACCGGGGCTTGAGATGGGAAATCCTGCCTCAATGACATCTACTCCCAGGGCTTCAAGAGCCTGTGCAACCTGAATTTTCTCAATTGTGTTCAGCTGGCAACCCGGCACCTGTTCTCCATCCCTGAGGGTGGTGTCGAATATTATGACCTTATCGTCCATATAAATTGCTTATTAATTGTATTATAACTATTTCACAGGTCTGAGCTTTCTCACGGCTGAACCGGTTCTCCACAATTCAGAGCCGCCAAGTTCCCTGAGTTCGGCGTCGAGTGTCTCCTTGTAGTTTGGAGCTCCTGTTGACTGAAGTACTCTGACACACTCTTCTCCCGATTTTACTCTTCGGTACAGTTCTTTGAAAACAGGAAGGGTTGCTTCCATGAATTTCGGCCTCCAGTCAAGTGCCCCCCTCTGAGCAGTTGCACTGCAGTTTGAATACATCCAGTCCATACCGTTTTCATCAACAAGCCTGATCAGACTCTGGGTCAGTTCCTCCACTGTTTCATTGAAAGCTTCGGATGGGCTATGGCCATTCTCACGAAGAACCTGGTACTGTGCATCCATAATACCGGCCAGTGCTCCCATAAGAACACCGCGTTCACCTGTAAGATCGCTGTAAACTTCCTGTTCAAAAGTTGTAGGGAAGAGATATCCTGAGCCGATGGCAATACCAAGAGCGATTGTCCTCTCTTCTGCCCGGCCTGTAAAATCCTGGAAAACGGAATAGCTTGAATTGATCCCTGCACCTGCAAGAAAATTACGACGTACACTTGTTCCGGAACCTTTAGGTGCACAGAGTATGACATCGACATCGGCCGGAGGAATAACTCCTGTATGCTCTTTATAGGTTATTGAAAAGCCGTGTGAAAAATAGAGGGCATCACCTTTTTTGAGGCATAGTTTGATCTTTGGCCAAAGTATTCTCTGAGCTGCATCAGATACAAGATACTGGATGATAGTTCCTTTTTTTACGGCATCTTCAATAGGAAAGAGGGTTTTACCGGGAACAAATCCGTCTTTAACAGCTTTGTCCCAGTCAGCTTTGAACTCAGGAGCCTGTCCAATTATCACATTTATACCATTATCTTTCATGTTCATTGCCTGTGCAGGTCCCTGAACACCATAACCAATAACTGCAACAATTTCATTTTTAAGAACTTCGCGAGCTTTAGAAAGAGGAAACTCTTCTCTTGTAACTACATTTTCCAGAACTCCGCCAAAATCAATTTTTGCCATGATTGTAAGTATTAAGTATTTGATTAATTTTATTTCTCCTTCGAGTTTATTTTTAAAATTTATTCTTCCTTTAGCCTTCAGCCTTATGCCTTCAGCCTTTATCAATTAAGTGATTTCATTTTTTCAGGCCTCACATTATTTGCTTCATCCATCTCCTCCAGATATGAATTGAGCTCTTTAACCTGCTTTGTAATAGCAACCCTTCCCGATTTTGCAAACTGAAGAACACCATAAGATTCAAGCTGGGTAAGCATCTTTAATATCTCAGTACGGTGACCTGTTTTCTCAATAACCATATATTCAGGTGAGACCTCCAGTATCCGGGCATTGTGAGAGCGGACGATATGATCAATTATATTACCGCTCATCAGTGATTTGGTAGATACCTTGAAGAGTGCAATTTCCTGATAAATTATCTGTTCGGAAGTATGTACAAATACCTTTAATACGTCTACAAGCTTTTCCATCTGTTTAGCTACCTTCTGAACCATTTCATCTGTTGTTGTAACAACAATTGTAAGGAGATAAACACCCTGTACTGCTGATTCAGAAGCAGTAAAACTCTCTATGTTAATCTGCCTCCTTGTTAATATAATTGTTATCTGCCCCAGGATACCTATATGATCCTCAGTAAAAAGCGATATTGTATATTCCTGTTTCATTTTATTGTCGGATTTCCTTGAAATCAAAATCAATTTTCAAATTTTCAAATTATCAAATCTCCCTCTCACCTCTTCTCCCTTTCTCCTCTTTCTCTATTCGAGTCTTATTTCTCCTACCCCGGCACCCGGAGCTATCATCGGGAATACATTCTCCTGTTTTTCAACCTTTATCTCAAGCAGGTAGGGGCCCTTAGCATCAAGCATCGCTGTAAGCGCATTCTTCAGATCTTCCCTTTTTACGATCTTCCTGGCCGGGATCTTAAATGCTTTTGAGATTGCTACAAAGTCGGGATTATCCATTTCGGTCGAGGCGTATCTCTTATCGAAGAAAAGATGCTGCCACTGCCTTACCATACCGAGAAAATTGTTGTTGAGAATTAATATTTTGACAGGAATGTTGTACTGCATAATTGTTCCCAGTTCCTGCATAGTCATCTGAAACCCCCCGTCGCCTATAAAAGTAATTACATGCTTATCGGGGCAGCCAAGCTTGGCTCCTAAACCTGCCGGGAGTCCGAAACCCATTGTCCCCATGCCCCCTGATGTAACCCAGCTGTTTGGTTTTGTGTATTTGTAATACCTGGCTGCATACATCTGGTGCTGCCCTACATCTGTAACAATTATTGCATCACCTTTTGTCATATCCGATACCAGTTTGACAACTTCACCCATTTTTATTTCGCCCGATTCCGGTTTAGTTTCATATTTAATAACCTTATCATATTCAGTTTTATCATGAATACGGAATTCCCTGATCCATTTTTCAAATGAGTTTTGTTTTACCAGAGGTATCAGGTGTTTGAGAGCTTCCCGTGCATCATTATGTATCTCAACATCAACGGCAACATTTTTGTTTATCTCAGCATCATCAATTTCAATATGAATTATTGAAGCCTGCTTCGCATATTTTTTGAGGTTACCTGTTACCCTGTCATCAAAACGCATTCCGATGGCTATTATCAGATCAGCCTGGTTTGTGAGTATGTTCGGCCCGTAATTGCCATGCATTCCGAGCATACCGGCATAAAGCCTGTGATCGGAAGGAAAGGCGGACAAGCCCAGTAGAGTTACAGCAACAGGTATTCCTGTTTTTTCTGCAAATTCCCTTAATTCCTTTTCAGCACCGGAAAGGAGTATTCCATGTCCTGCAAGAATAAGTGGTCTCTCAGCATGATTGATCATAATTGCAGCTGATTCCATAGCCTTGGTACGGAGCGGGAGTCGTGGATTGTAGCTCCTCAGATAATCACATTTATTATATTTGAAATCGAGTTTTTCAATCTGCGCATCTTTTGTTATATCAACAAGGACCGGACCCGGGCGTCCTGTACTGGCAATATAGAATGCTTTGGCAATGGTATCCGGAATATCCTGTGCATTTTTGACCTGGCAGTTCCATTTTGTAACAGGCATTGATATTCCGATAATATCTGTTTCCTGGAATGCATCAGTACCTATAAGATGTGAAACTACCTGGGCTGTGATAAACACTGTCGGTACAGAATCGAGAAATGCATTTGCAATTCCGGTAACAAGGTTTGTTGCTCCGGGGCCTGAAGTAGCGAAGCAGACTCCCGGTTTGCCTGATACCATTCCGAAAGCCTGGGCTGCGTGTGCTGCACCCTGTTCATGCCTTACCAGTATATGTTTTATTTTATCCTCATAATCAAGAAGTTTATCATAGAGAGGCATAATAGCCCCGCCCGGATAACCAAAAACGGTATCAACACCTTCTTTTATAAGGCATTGGAGCAAAGCATCTGCTCCCGAGATCCTGTTATCCTTATCAGCCGGTGTAATTTTACTTGCTTTTTCCTTAACCATTGCAGTCTTCATATTGTTTTGTCTTGTTGTCATGCAGTCCTGCGGTCTTGCAGTCCTGTTTTTTCATTATAGGTTTTATTTATTTCATTGTTTTTTAGCCCTGTGCCCTGTGCCCTGTGCCCTGTGCCCTGTGCCCTGTGCCCTGCGCCCTGTGCCCTGTGCCCTGTGCCCTGTGCCCTGTGCCCTGTGCCCTGTGCCCTGCGTCTTTATATCACCCTTACCGCTCCCAGGTCAGCCGAACTAACAAATGTTGCATATACTTTCAATGACTGTGGTATAACACGATTTCGCGATTCGGGATTATATGCCAGATTACCTTTAGCAATCTCAACATTTCTCCTTTCATTAAGTTCACTGTCTGTTAATAAAACATTAATTTTTCTGGCAGTTATATCTATTTCAATAATGTCGCCATTGTGTAGAAGAGCAATTTCTCCTCCTGATGCTGCTTCAGGTGAGACATGGCCTATTGAAAGGCCGGAAGTACCTCCTGAAAAACGGCCATCGGTAATAAGTGCACATTTTTTATCAAGGTCTTTTGATTTCAGGTAAGAAGTCGGATACAGCATCTCCTGCATTCCGGGCCCTCCCTTTGGTCCTTCATACCTTATTATTACTACATCTCCGGCTTTTACTGTTCCATTCAATATTCCTTCAACCGAATCCTCCTGGGATTCAAAAATTACTGCACTCCCGGTGAATTTAAAGAGTGTAGAGTCGAATCCGGCTGTTTTAACAATACAACCTTTTTTTGCGATATTTCCGAAAAGGACAGCAAGCCCTCCGTCTTTGCTGTATGGATGAGCAATATCCCTGATGCATCCATTTTCCCTGTCGGTATCAAGTTCTTTATAAGCAGTGCTGTGGGATCCCATTGTCAGGCTCCTTGCCATTGCCGGTCCTGATTTATAATATTCATATGCAAGCGGTTTTGCTTTGCTACTCATAATGTCCCACTCCGCTATGGCATCTTTCAGTGATGGATAATCGATCCTTCTCACTGAAGTATCTATAAGGTTACCTCTGTAAAGTTCTCCCATAATAGCAAGTATACCACCTGCACGGTTAACATCCTGAACGTGGTATTGTGAACTGGGAGCAACCTTGCATATATTTGGTATTCTCCGTGATAGTTCATCTATATCTTTCATAGTGAAATCAACACCTGCCTCGTGGGCTATTGCTATAAGATGAAGTACCGTGTTGGTCGATCCTCCCATTGCTATATCGAGCGACATGGCGTTAATAAATGCCTGCCGTGTGGCAATTGACCTGGGAAGTACAGATTCATCGCCTTCAGAATAGTACCTGTTTGCAAGGTCAACTATCAGTGAAGCAGCCTCTTCAAACAGTTTTATCCTGTTGGCATGAGTTGCAACGATGGTCCCGTTACCGGGAAGTGCCAATCCGAGAGCTTCATTTAGACAGTTCATTGAATTTGCTGTGAACATTCCGGAACATGACCCGCATGTAGGACAGGCGGCTTTTTCAATCTCGTTTAATTCATTATCGCTTATCTTGCTGTCAGCTGCAGAAACCATTGCATCAATCAGATCGAGGTATTTGTCTTTTATCCGGCCGGCTTCCATTGGTCCTCCTGAAACAAAAACTGCAGGGATATTAAGCCTCATGGCTGCCATCAGCATCCCGGGTGTGATCTTATCGCAGTTACTGATGCATATCATTGCATCTACTGTATGGGCATTGCACATGTATTCAACGCTGTCAGCAATAAGGTCTCTCGATGGGAGAGAATAAAGCATCCCTGAATGCCCCATGGCAATTCCATCATCGATAGCAATGGTATTGAATTCCGCAGCAAAGCAACCTTTCTTCTCAATCTCCCGTTTGACCATCTGGCCTATTTCATGCAGGTGCACATGACCCGGTACAAACTGTGTGAAAGAGTTAACAATAGCTATGACCGGCTTCCCGATCTGCTCCTGTTTCATGCCGTTGGCGCGCCAGAGACTCCTGGCTCCGGCCATATTTCTTCCTATAGTTGTTGTGGCACTTCTTAAAATATTCTTCATGTTTATTATTATTATAAAAAAAGCCTCCCGGTCACCCGGAAAGCTACTGTATGTTTATAGTGATACATATCATTTCCGGATCATGTGCCTGAAGCAATAATGAGGAGGACTATAATATGAAGCACCGAAAATTTCATTTCTTGAACTATGTCCGACAAAACTATAAATTTTTTTAATACATCCAATAGAAAGTGTCATTTTTTTTAGTTTTTGTACATAATATCATGAAACTATTAATCTTTTATAAGATTTTTGTATACGAAATTAACTTCGGTTCCGGGTAAACCAGCCTTCAGACAAAAAGTACACTGGCTTATACAATTAAATGTAACTCTCATTCGGTAAATACCCATTATCATAAGTATTTGGCTGAAAGTTGAAAAATAAGAGTCTTCTGAGAAAAAAAATGTTTATCTTGTATAAGAATTGTTGATGAAGTAATATATTGATAATGAGGAGTGTAACTGTTATTTTCTGTTTACTGATTTGTTCCTCTGTCTCATTTTCACAGAAGAAACAAACCATTATTCAGCAAAATAAAAGGGTTGAGCAGGTTATAAATTCAAACTGGACCTTTAACTACTTTCCCAGGGAGAGCACACCTAAAAGTTATGAAGCCTTTGGATTTGATGATTCAAGGTGGACGGCCATTAGCATTCCTCATACCTGGAGAACCTATGAAACAACTGGTGAATTACATCCATTTATAGTAAACAGCGCTGAAGATGATAATATGTACTGGTGGACCGGCTGGGGCTGGTACAGGAAAAGGTTTGCACTCAGCAGGGAATATTTTGGAAGAAAAGTTTTTATTGAGTTTGATGGGGTTCAGAAGCATTGCAAGGTATGGCTGAACGGAAAATATCTGGGCGAGCACCAGGGGGCATACGGAGCTTTTGATTTTGATGTAACATCCATCATCAAACCTGAAGGTTCTGAAAATGTGCTGGCAGTTGCAGTTAATAATTTCCAGGAAGGAAGTGCACCTTTTATGCCTGACCGCGAAGGTGGTTACTATGAATACGGAGGGATTATACGGAATGTCAGGCTTGTCCTCAAAGACCAGCTTTATATACCAATGCAGGGTTCTGCTGCTTATGAGGGAGGTACATTCGTTACTACACCTGTTGTTAATGAAAAGGAGGCAGTTGTAAGAGTTCAGACCTGGGTAAGGAATGATTACACGGTAAAGAAAAATTGTACACTGAATACTACAATCCTGGATGCTGCGAATAAAGCTGTCCAGGTATTATCTACTCAATCAGCTATAAATCCGGGACAGGTTTTTATGTTCGATCAGACATTTAAGCCAATCAGGTCCCCGCATCTCTGGTCGCCTGACAATCCGTATCTCTACACGGTAAAATCTAAAGTGATTGATGCTAACAGTGCGGTTGATGTTTATTACAGTCCGCTTGGTATCAGGAGTTCCAAATGGGACAGCAATGAAAAAATACTGACGGTCAACGGTAAAAAGATTGATCTGAAAGGTGGTAACCGCAGACAGGATTATCCATGGCTGGGTGCTGCAGTACCTGAGTGGCTCATATTAATGGATTGCAAATACAAGGATGAGACTGAAGGATATAATTTCCTTCGCACAATATATAACCAGGATAACAGGGTAGTATATGAACAGGCTGATAAGGCGGGGATCGTTATTGATGCTGAAACATATGGTATAAATGACAGGAACTCATCACCCCGGGAGATCGAACAGAAGGTTAAGGAGATCATTCGCAGCAACCGCAACCATCCTTCAGTAATGTTCTGGAGTTTTGTGAATGATGCAGGCTTTTCCACAGGATCGGAATTCGCCCTGGCAGAGGATCCGTCAAGACAGGTTTTGTCCGGCAGGGACAATCCGGATGCGACCACATCTTACTTCTGGTATGACCCTGGTAATATTAAATCACCTGCCTCATCATCTGTATCAGGCGCTGCAAGGATATCCCTGACGGGATCGCATAATAAGATAACCGCAGACAGGGGTTCTGTTGTTATTGTTACTGCAGATCTGACTGATTCAAATGGAAATAAAATACAGGGATCAAAAAACAATCTTAAATGGATTGTCAGCGGTCCGGCAACTCTTGTGGGTCCTGTTAATTATGAGACTGGAGAGAACAGCGGAAAACAGATTTCGGGAGAGTGGTATAATGGATTTACGGCTACAAATATTGTCAGGTCAACAGGAATTCCTGGTAAAATAAAGGTTACAGTGTTTTCAAGCGGGATAGCATCAGGAAATTTTGAAATTGATGCAATACCTTATAAACAGGATGTTTCAGCATTCAGTGAACCTTTACTCTCCGACGATGGCAGAAGACCTGTTGCACGTCTGATAATAAACCTTGACAGGCTTGATGAAGTGCCCAAAGAGATTGAATATACACAGGAACCGGTCACTATTTCTGTATCTGACCGTGAAAGTTACTTACGCTCCGTAAGAAATTATATCTTTAAGAATAATACTCAATCTGACACTTCATCGGTCGAGTTCAGGACCCTGACAGAAATACTGGCTGCGCAGCTTCAGAATAACGGTGGAAAGATGTCGGCAGAGGATTATAATTATAATATAGACCATTTCAATAATTGCAGACTCATTTATTCATACATAACGGCCACTAAGCTTCCCCCTCTTTACAAGGAGACTCTCCGGAAATACTACTCAGAATCTATTATAACTCTTGGTAGTGAGAAGAACGCCGGGAATGAGATGAACTGGCTGAACTGGATGCCTTCGGGAGGTACAGTTGTCATAGTTCAGGATGATAATACAAAAACTGGTATAAAAGGAGTCGTGTATATTAAAAAGGAATCACTTTCTGACATAATAACCACTGTTTATCCACAGTTTGCATCCTTTTCGGAAGATGGTAAAGATCGTGCATTGACCTTTATCGCCAAAATGAATCCTCACGTTCAAACAACAGGTTCTGCTGACGGATCAGGGGACGTTTCCTATGTGGCAAAGAAGGGAGAGATGCTGCTCATACCATTGTATAAGTTTATCAGCGAGTAAGACCATTGATTACTAATCGGTAATCGGAGATCGGTGATCGGTCAGTCATGGATTAGCCCTGAGTCCTGCGCCCTGCGCCCTGCGTCGTGTGTTATTATTTTCCTTCCGCCTTCCGCCTTCTGCCTTTTTTACAAAAAATTATTATCTTACACAAAATTTTAAACCTGATATATATGAAAAAAAGAAGTCTGTTTACAATTATTATCCTTGTGGCTGTTTCAGGCCTTGTACTCTCTTCATTGAATTCATGCACCAAAGCGCCAAAGAAAAACATCGGTTTGCAGCTTTACTCACTTCGTGATTCAATCAGGAATAATGTACCTGTTACTTTAGAGAAGGTCAGTAAGATGGGTTACACTTTTGTTGAACTTGCAGGTTATCGTGACGGAATGTTTTATGGCATGGCACCAGCGGGGTTCAAGGCACTTTGCGATAAGAATAAACTGCTTGTCCTGAGTTCTCACATGGGGAGCCAGCTGCCTGATTCAGCCGGCTGGAATGATGCTATGGCATGGTGGGACACCTGTATCGAAGCCCATGCCGCTGTTGGTGTAAAGTATATGATTCAGCCTTCAATAGGCGGCAATGCATATCAGGACATTAACATTCTTAAGGGGTATTGCAGTTATTTCAACGCAATCGGTGAAAAGTGCAAAGCCAAAGGTATCAAGTTCGGATATCATAATCACGACAAGGAGTTCTCAACCCTGCTTGAAGGACAACCGGTTTATGACATCATGCTTAACAATACTGACCCTTCTCTTGTTACATTCGAGATGGACCTTTACTGGACTGTTGTTGGCGGAGCAAATCCTGTTGACTATTTCAATAAGTATCCCGGACGGTTCGAACTATGGCATATTAAAGACAAGGAGGAAGTTGGAGCAAGCGGCATGATGGATTTTGAAAAAATATGGGCAAATGCAGCCAAATCAGGTTTGGAATACGGTATTGTTGAGGTGGAAGAGTACAATCATGACCAGTTCACCAGCTGCAAAATGAGCCTCGACTTCCTGAATGCTGCAGAATATGTGGTAATGCCAAAATAGAAGGCACAACGGCACAAAGGCGCAACGGCACAACGGCACGGCACAAAGGCACAAAGGCGCAACGGCGCAACGGCACAGAGGTGTATGCCCTGATTACTGTGAGCTCCTGTGTCCTTTTGCGGTTAATGGATTTCATTTTCAATATTTTAAAAATTATTCTACCAGATGAAAAAAATACTAATCTCCGTTGCACTGATAACCCTGATAATCTGTAACAATGGCTGTAATAATGGGTTTTATTCCGAAGCGGATTTTAAAAAAGTTCTTAAGGTAGATACCCATGTTCATATTGTTACCGACAAAGGATTTTTTGAGGAACAGGCAGCTGAGGATAATGTAGCTCTAATAACCATAAATGTGGACCATTCAAAACAGGAACTACTTGATTTGCAGCTCGACATGGCAATTAAGTCTGTAAGGAAACATCCCGGCCGGGTTTTCTATGAACCTTCGTTCTATTTTGATACCATAGCATGGGGAACTGACCAGTGGAGTAACAGTGTAATAGCTTATCTTGAAAAGAGCATTACTGAAGGAGCTGTAGGAGTGAAGCTATGGAAGAATATAGGCATGACCGTCAGGGACAGGACTGGTAAATTCATCATGGTGGATGATCCCGCAATTAAGCCTGTAATTGACTTTATTAAAAGTAAAAACCTGCCCGTTACCGGTCATCTTGGAGAACCAAGGAACTGCTGGCTTCCTCTCGAAGATATGACCATAAAAAGTGATGCGTCGTATTTTAGGAATAACCCTCAGTATCACATGTTCATCCATCCGGAATATCCTTCGTACGAGGATCAGATAAATGCACGCGATCACCTGCTGGAACTTCATCCTGATATGAAATTCATAGGTTGTCACCTCGGAAGCCTCGAATATAATGTTGATGAACTGGCAAAAAGGCTCGATAAATTCCCGAATATGGCAGTTGATATGGCTGCAAGGATATCACACCTGAGGTATCAGTCAGTCAGCGACAGAGAGAAGGTCCGCAATTTCTGCATTAAATACCAGGACCGGCTGATGTACGGAACCGATCTTGAGGATATGCGGGCAGAAGGCCGGGAAGAGCTTGGAAAAATATTGCATGGAGTATGGCTTTCCGACTGGAAATTTTTTACCGGTGAAGAGGAGATGACTTCAGGTGAATTTGAAGGCAAATACAAAGAACTTAAACTTCCAAAAGAGGTAGTCGACAAGATATACAGCGAAAATGCCATTAATTGGTATAAGCTTAAAATAAATTAATTTGAATGAATATCGGCAATCTTGAATAAACAATTAAACGTCGCTTGAAAATCAATTTATTTACCCCAGCCCCAGGGGGAGTAAATTGATTTTCTTCGCTCCCCTTGGGGTCGGGGTAAACGAAGAAAATCAATGTGATGAGATACAAATTGCTTTAATCTGATTCATTATGAAGATTATTTATCCGGTTCTGATATTCACTCTTCTTTTACTGATCTCATCCTGTAAAAACGGGAAGGATGATAAGATGATCTCCGCCACCACCGACAGTCTGCCCAGTGTACTGGCTGAAAACCATTCTGACCTGATTTACCTGAAGCTGCGATATGAGGCTGCCTTAAAATTCGCAGGACATGTCCTGCCTCATAAACCGGAGGAACTTATTCAGTATAAAACTGAACTGAGAAAGAAAATAATAGAAAAGGCCGGTATTATAATTGATCATGACCTTCCTTTAAATATAAGGGAAAAAGGTTCGGTTCAGATGAAGGGTTATACAGTCAGAAATATCCTGTTTCAAACCCGTCCCGGAGTATATGCAACAGCAAATCTGTTTGTTCCGGATGGAAAGGGGCCATTTCCCGGTGTGATCAATATGCCTGGCCACTGGCGGAAAGGGAAAATAGATTCAACCGGTCCTCAGCCTGTTGGCCATACTCTTGCCACAAACGGATATGTCTGCCTTACAGTTGACCCCTGGGGTTCCGGTGAAAGAACAACCACACATGGTGATTTTGAATACCATGGTTCTAATCTGGGAGCATCCCTGATGAACCTGGGAGAAAGTCTTCTTGGGATCCAGGTCTCCGACAATATGAGAGGGGTAGATCTGCTCTGTTCTCTTCCTCAGGTTGATCCTGATAAAATCGGAGCTACCGGTGCCAGCGGAGGAGGAAACCAGACGATGTGGCTTGCAGCTGTTGATGAACGCGTTAAGGCTGCTGTGCCTGTTGTAAGCGTAGGGACCTTTGAATCTTATATCATGCGTTCGAACTGTATATGTGAATTGCTGGTGGACGGACTTACCTTCACTGAAGAGTCCGGAGTGCTTTTCCTGGCAAATGCTGTGATGCTTCTAAATCACACAAAAGATGATAATCCCACTTTTTTCCCCTCCGAGATGTTACGAAGTTATAACAATGCAAAAAAAGCATTTACTTCAGCCGGGCAGGAGAATAATATAGCATACAGGCTATTTGAGCTTCCTCATGGATATATGGCAGAGGATCGTGAAGCTATGCTGGGATGGTTCGACCTGCATTTGAAAAATGAAGGCACAGGCAGCCCGAAAAAAGAAATACCTTTCACTCTGCTTCCGGAAGAAAAGCTGATGGTTTTTCCTTCAGGTCAGCGTGATAATGATGTTATTTCTACAGATCAGTACTGCATTAAAAGGGGAAATGAACTAAAAGCAGAATTTCTGAATTCAGGTTCGGTTAATGCCGGTAAGAAAAAGGAAGAATTAAAAGAGATACTGAGAATGAATGTTACACCTGCGATTTACAGGGTCAGTAGGATTTCGGAAAAAGCAGGATGGGAGCTAATCACTCTTGAAACTGATGAAAAAACAATTATTCCGGTACTTCTGCTCGATCCGTCTGAAAAAAATGCAGGGTATAATATACTATGCAGTTCCGACGGCAAGGAATCTCTCTCTCTTGCATTGATAGAAGAATATAAAAAGAAAGGTGAAGGTATTGCAATAGTAGATCTCTCAGGAACAGGAGAGCTGACTTCAACTGCATCATTTTCATATGATTACAACGGAAAGCTACACACACTGTCAAGAGCTGAATTATGGCTGGGCAGGACAATTCTCGGAGAGTGGGTGAATGAGCTCGGAATGGTCTCAAAATTCCTCCGTTCCGAAAAGAAAGCGGAGAAGATCAGTATTGACGGGACCAAAGAAGCCGGACTTGCAGGACTGTTTCTTGCTGCACTTGATGGAAATATTGAATCGGTTAAACTCAGACAGGCTCCGGTAAGTTATCTTTTTGATAATCGTGAGAATGTAAATTTTTATAGCATGGGAATTCACCTGCCGCGATTCCTTGTATGGGGTGATGTATCACTTGCAGCTGCACTTACAGGGAAAAATGTAACATTTATTGATCCACTGACTATGTCGGGCAGAAAATTGAGCGTTGAAGAGTTTAAATTATATCAGGATGAATATTTCAAATCAGTAAGAGTTACCGGTATGAAAGGAAGAACAATATTCAACTTTCCTAATTGAATAATATTAATGAAAAAAGCATCAACCAGACGTGAATTCATTACCAGAAGTTCACTTGCGGGAGCGGGAACTATGCTGGGGATAAAGGTTTTTTCTTCAAACGATAATAGAATGATTGCTGATAAAAAAACCATATCAATCAAACCACGGTATTACAGGTGGCATGTTGATAAGGGAGTTGAGTGGATTGAGGCTAACACGCGACATGCTCAGCTTGACTGGAAAATTCCTGTTTCACAGACAGCTGTTGTTCTTGTAGATGTATGGCAGCGTCACTATATAAAAGATCCTGAAGCGAGGGCTGAAGTGATTATAAACACTAAGCTTCTTCCTCTTCTGGTTTCGCTGAGGAGTTCAGGTATAAAAATCATACATGCTCCTTCACCTGAAGTGGCTGTAACAAGTCCTAACTGGATAAAGATACAGACAAAGGAGCAGGTATTTCCAAAACGGGATGTGTGGCCACCTGAAGATTTTTTCTCTTCCGCAGGTGAATATAAACCATTTGCAATGCCTTATGAACCTATGGAGGAGGTAAGACAAAAAATGCCACCTCTTACCTTTCATCCTAAAATAGTTCCACTTGAGGGTGAGCCTGTTGTAGCAAACGGAGTGGAACTTCACGAGTACTGTAAAAAGAATAAAATTGCATTTCTCCTCTACGCCGGATTTAATACCAATGCATGCATTATCAACAGGGATTACGGAACTATCAGGATGCGGGACAGAGGTTACAGGATAATTCTGATCCGTGATTGCACCACAGGGATGGAATCGAAAGATACTCAGCCTGCAATGGCACAGACAAACGGGGCAATCCTGTTTCTCGAAATGTTCGGATGTTTTACGGTTACCTCTGACGAACTGATCACAGGAATAAATTCATAGATGAATCACTAACAATTGCTGAAATGAAAAAATACTGTTATAAAACATGTTTTCTGTTCCTGGCTTTTATGCTGAGCATTAACGTGGTATTGGGTCAGCCGAAACAGAAGATAATCTTTGATTGCGATCTGGGCAGCGATATTGATGATGCTTTTGCATTGGGGCTTATCCTTGCAAGTCCTGAATTTGAAGTACTTGGGATAGTCATGGATCACGGATTGACCGATAAACGTGCACAGGTAGCCGGCAAGATGTTATATATGACAGATCGTGAGGATATTCCAATTGTAGTTGGCAGGAAAACAACCCAGGTAGTTGGATCTGACCAGCCTGCTGAATACTCAAGCCAGTATTATTGGGCGGAAGGATTTAATAAAGTCAGGCCGGTTACCAAATCGGCCACCGAGTTTATAATTGAAAATCTGAAAAAATATCCTGACGAGGTGATTTTAATTACAGTAGGTCCTGTTACTAATATTGGTGATGTAATCAGGAAAGATCCGGAAGCAATTAAACTGGCAAAACATGTTTATTCGATGTTCGGTTCATTTTATACCGGTTATGGAACAGTTGAGGATCCAAATCCTGTAATTACCCAGGAATGGAATGTACGAGGCGACAGTGAAGCATCAAAATTGCTTGTCGGATCAAAAGCGTCAGTCACCTATTGCGGACTGGATGTCACTACTCTGGTATGGTTCGATAAGGATCTGCAGTTCAAACTCCTGTTGCGGCAGTCGCCCCTGACAGATGCCTTATGCGGTCTTACGGCATTATGGGGAGGAAGCAAACCATGTTTGCACGATGCTGTAACTGTTGGAATGATCCTCTGGCCGGATCTTTTCACAACTCGTCCGGCTTTTGTAAAAATTTCAGGGGATGCCTATACTGTAATTGATGAAAGCAAAGACCCAAACTGTGAGATTGCAATGACAGTCAAAACTGACGAGTTCCTGAAAAGGCTCATGAACAGATTTATGACCCAGAACCTGGGAGATGTTAAGTAGAGATTATGGTTATCTTTAATGAAATACACTGAAATAAAAAACACAGGGATAAATATCCCGGCCATCATCTTTGGAACAAGTTCCCTTGGTAACCTGTATAAACTTCTTGATAAGAAAACTAAAATAGATATTGTCAGAGAGTGCCTGAATTCAGTTGAGGGTCCTGTTGTATTTGACTCTGCAGGTAAGTATGGGGCAGGACTTGCACTGGAGGAACTTGGAAGAATACTGTCAGAACTTGATGTCGAACCAGAAAAAGTAGTGATCAGTAACAAATTAGGCTGGCTTCGTACAGAACTTGTTTCAGATGAGCCGACTTTCGAAAGGGGAGTCTGGATGGGTATCAGTTCTGATGCCCGCCAGGAGATTAATGCAGAGGGGATTACACGTTGTCTGGAACAGGGCAATCAGTTGTTGGGTACAAGATATCACCCCAGACTTATTTCAGTGCATGACCCAGATGAGTACCTTGCAAAAGCAGGAGATGATCAGGGCCTTGGAATAAAGCTCTTCAGTGATATCATCGAAGCATATAAGACTCTTTTTGAGATCAGGAAAAAGGAGAGATCAATTGCTGTGGGTATCGGGGCAAAAGATTGGAAAGTAATCCGACAAATCTCAGATCATATTAATCTTGACTGGGTAATGTTTGCCAACAGTCTTACACTTTACAACCATCCTGTTGAACTTGTCAGATTCATTTCTGATCTCAGAGAAAGGGGTATAACAATAATTAATTCGGCAGTTTTCAATGGGGGATTCCTTATCGGAGGTGATTATTTTGACTATCGGTTGCCGGATAAAAGAAATCCTGAGGATTGGAAGATATTCAGATGGAGGGAATCGTTTTTTAAGATATGCGATCAACATCATGTAAGCCCTTCACATGCATGTATCAGCTTCGGAATGAGTCATCCGGCAGTCTCCTCCATTGCGCTTAATACCTCAAATCCGGGTCATGTAAAAAGAAATGTCGGAGAGGTTGAAAATGTAGTATCATCCGGCTTTTTTACCGCGATGAAGGAAAACGGTCTGATTGACAATGATTACCCATTTGTTTAATTATCTATTATATCCTGATAATATATTATGTTATGAAAACAATGAATGCAGCAGTACTTGAAGAATACGGGCGATTTAAATGGAAACAGGTCGATCAGCCTGAAACGGCAGATAATGAAGTATTGGTAAAGGTTGCATATGCAGGAATTTGCGGGAGTGACCAGCATATCTTCAAAGGTGAGTTTCATCCCAGGACTACAATACCTTTTATCCCTGGTCATGAATTTGCCGGGATAATAGCTGTAACCGGTTCAAAGGTAACCGGATTCCGTGCAGGTGAACATGTTGCTGTTGATCCTATAATCTGGTGCGGGAAATGCCCGGCCTGTTTAAGGAAGCATTATCCTGCATGCTCTTCCCTGAAACTGCTTGGTGTTGACGTCAACGGAGGATTCGGTGAATTTATAAATGTGCCTGAACATATGCTGTACAGGTTAGATCCATCAATCCCTCTTCATCATGCAGCACTTGTAGAGGTATTGTCAATAGGATTTCATGCCTGCAAAAGAGCGAATGTTCAAAAAGATGATACTGTAGTTATATGGGGAGCAGGAAAGGTGGGACAAAGTATTCTTCAGGCGGTCAGGACCAAAACTACCCATACAGTTATTATGGTTGATATTCTCGAAAAGAGACTTAACCTGGCCAAATCTCATTATTCAGACATAATAACTATAAATGCCGGTATCGAAAATCCGGTTGAACGTATACGGGAGATTACAGGAGCCAAAGGAGTCGATATAGCATTTGAAGCAGTTGGTCATCATACTGAAATCGGAGGAATTGTTAATCCGGTACGCGGATGCATTCAGAGCATTCGTGGTGCAGGTACGGTTTGTGTTCTGGGGCTTGGCGATGAGCCACTTCCGCTTCTGATGAAAGAACTTATATGGCGCGAAGCAAAGATAGTAGCGTCAAGGGTTTCGCATGGCGAATTTGCAGAAACCATACAAAACCTGGAAAAAGGGACACTAAAGCCTGATGCACTCGTTACTGATATCCTGAATCCTGATAAGATCCAGGATGGATTCATGATGCTTGAAAAGGAACCTGGAAATCATCTCAAAATTCTTTTGAAATTTGCCTGATCATAATGAGAATAGATGCCCACCAGCATTTCTGGAAATATAACACATCCGAATATTCCTGGATTTCTGATCAGATGAAAGTGCTGAAAAGAGATTTTCTTCCCGGCGACCTTTTAACAGAACTGGAGGGGATGAAATTTGATGGGTCTCTGGCTGTACAGGCAAGACAAAACCTTGAGGAGACCAGGTGGCTCCTGGAAATTGCAGAAAAGCACGATTTCATAAAAGGTGTTGTTGGGTGGGTTGACATATGTTCAGAAGATATCGAAAACCAGATCAGGATATTTGTAAAAGACAGCAAGTTTACAGGAGTCAGGCATGTTCTGCAGGATGAACCTGATGATCGTTTCATGCTGAGTGATTCTTTTCTCAGAGGTATAAGTCTGCTTGACAAATACAATCTTGTTTATGATTTACTGATTCTTCCAAAACACCTTTCCTGTGCAGAAGAACTGGTTTCGGGATTTCCCGGGCAGAAGTTTGTACTTGACCATATAGCGAAACCTCGTATTAAGAACAGGATTCTATCGCCATGGAAGGAAGGAATTAAAAAACTTGCCAGGTATCCGAATGTCACCTGCAAGTTATCCGGAATGGTAACAGAAGCCAGGTGGCAGGACTGGAAAAAGGAGGATTTTAAACCTTACCTTGATGTGGTTTTTGATGAATTTGATACTTCACGTCTTATGATCGGTTCTGACTGGCCGGTTTGTACAGTCTCCTCCGGATACAATCTGACGATGAATATAGTTCTTGATTATATTCAGTCCTTTAATCAGACTGACAGAGATATGATCTTAGGTAAGAATGCAATACGGATATATAATCTTCAAATCCTTTATAAAAAATGAAAACCAGGAAAATTCTTCGGATAAGAATGATAATCATTTTTCTTGTTTTATCATTGATCCCGTTTGGATCTTCATTGAGCAATCCTGTTGTTGAAGAAGAAGGCCAGCAACAAACTCTTCAAATCGCAGTATTCGACATTGATGTAACACCTCCTGTTGGCAGTAATATGGCATATGACCCTGTTGCGGGTACCTGGGATATGGGGCTCCGTGCAAGGGGCATTGTTCTTGCCGGAGCAGGACTTCCGATAGTACTATGCTCATTCGACTGGATTGGGATTGCAAATGAAAGTCAGGATGAATTTAAAAAAGCCTTTGCTGAAGCTGCCGGTACCATCCCTGAAAGAGTAGCAGTACATACTGTTCATCAGCATGATGCTCCTGCATGCAATTTCGGAGCAGAAAAGATATTGAAGGAAGCAGGGATCGATCCTGCAAGGTATGAAAGTACTTTCACAAGAGATGCTATGAACAGGCTTGCTGATGCAATACGTGCCTCGATGAGCAAGGCTCAGACAATTACACATATCGGATTGGGTGAAGCAATTGTATTCAATGTCGCTTCGAACAGGCGTATAAAGGGTGCTGATGGAAAAATACGCGCAACAAGATATACTGCCTGCGGCGACTCTGCCCTGAGGGCTGAACCTGAAGGTCTGATTGACCCGGTGGTTTCAGTAGTCAGCTTCTGGAATAATGATAAACCTGTTGCAGTACTAAGCTATTATGCAACTCATCCTCAGAGCTATTACAGGACAGGTTTTCCAAATCCTGATTTTCCCGGTATTGCAAGATTTTACAGGCAGTTAGCGGTTCCTGATGCTCTTCATGTTCATTTTAACGGAGCAGGAGGGAACCTTGGCGCCGGTAAATATAATGACGGATCAAAAGTGAACCGGGGTATTCTGGCAGAAAGCCTTGCTGATGGAATGAAAAGAGCCTGGGAATCAACAAAAAAAGAGGCTGTAACACCTGAATCCATCAACTGGAGAGTAGAAAAAGTAGCTCTGCCACCTTCATCCGACCTCGAAAACCTGCAGAAAGAGATAATAGCCAGGTCAAATGAAGTAGCATTTGTAAGCAACACTCTTCCAAAAATTGCATGGCTCAACCGCTGCAGGCAGGGGGCAATGATCGATATCGGTTGCCTCTCTGTGGGTCGTGCACGTATTCTGCACATGCCCGGGGAACTGTTTGTTGAATATCAGCTGGCAGCAAAAGCGGAGCGAAAGGATCTTTTTGTAGCCATGGCTGCATACGGCGATTATGGTCCGGGTTATATATGTACCGATATAGCTTATAAGGAAGGTGGTTATGAAGCGGGACCAGCTTCCGGGGTCGCCCCCGGTTCTGAGAAAGTGTTGATGACCGCTATAAAAAAGCTTCTGTACAGATAACCTTATCACATAATTTCTTACTTTTAGGGAGTTATCCCGAAATGTTTTAACAAATCTTGCAGGATGAAGAAAAAAGCTCTGTTTTCACTCTTTTTTACGTTTGTCATTTATGTTTGTTTCTCAGGAATTCAGGTCATCGGGCAACAATCATCAGAGCGGAGCTGGAAAGCAGGCCTGGCCCGGGCAGTTATAACTCCTCAGGAACCGATATGGCTTGCAGGCTATGCTGCACGCGATCATGAATCTGAAGGTACCCTGGTTGAACTCTGGGTAAAGGTTCTGGCGATCCAGGATGCAAAAGGGAAGAAAGCAGTATTAATAACCAGCGACCTCCTGGGATATCCGCGCAAAATGTCTGACCGCATTCGTAACCAGATAGCAGTAAAATACGGATTAACACGCTCCCAGATCATTCTAAGCTGCTCCCATACTCACACTGGTCCTGTCCTTGATGGTGCCCTTTTTAATATCTATCCTCTTGATACAAAACAGAAAGAAACCATTAAGAAATATTCATCCAGCCTTGAAAAAAAGATTGTTGAACTTACCGGAGAGGCTATCCGGGCTATGGTTCCTGCAAAGATATATTCACAGAATGGGGTAATCCGTTTCCAGGTCAACAGGCGGAATAATACTGAGGTGACAATAAACCAGGTAACGGACCTTAACGGACCAAACGACTATGCAGTCCCGGTACTTAAGGTAACTGATTCTGAAGGGAAGATTATGGCTGTTGCTTTTGGCTATTCGTGTCATGCCACAGTCCTGAGTATTTACCAGTTTTCCGGAGACTATCCTGGTTTTGCTCAGATTGAACTGGAGAAGCTTTATCCCGGAGCAACCGCAATGTTCTTCCAGGGCGCCGGAGCTGACCAGAACCCGTTACCACGACGTACAATTCCACTGGCCCGGCAATACGGGAAGGAGCTTGCGGCTGCTGTAGAAAGGGTTCTTGAGGAGGAAATGACCGGGCTTGAACCCTCGCTGTCAACAGCTTATTCAGAAGTGGATCTTAAGTTTTCTGCACCTCCTTCAAAAGAGGAACTGATTAAGATTGAGAATGAAACCCAGGGATATCAGAAGAGCTGGGCCTCCAATTTGCTAAAGGAATTGAACACGAACGGGGCTTTGCGTACCTCATATCCCTATCCTTTACAGGTTTGGAAGGTTGGCAGCCAACCGATAATGACATTCGGTGGGGAACTGGTTATTGAGTATTCAATTGAAATGAAGAAGATCTTTGGCCCTGAGCTGTTTATTATAGGCTATGCCAACGATGATATGGCATATATTCCATCGGAGACCATTCTACAGGAGGGTGGTTATGAGGGAGAATCATCAATGATGGTTTATGGATTGCCTGGTAAATGGGAAACTGGTATTCAGGCTGCCATCGTTAATGAGATGAAAAAGCTGGCAGTAAAAGCCGGAATTAGAGAGTCTGTAGCGAAATAGAAGATAATACTATCAGTGGAGGGAGGTTTCGATGTTAATTGATATAAATGCACATGTTGGCCACTGGCCTTTTAAACAGCTTAAATACAATACCTGTGCACTACTTCTGGAGAGGATGAATAAGTATGGGGTCGACATCTCGGTTGTCAGCAACCTTAACGGAGTCTTTTACAAAGATACTCAGTCTGCCAATGAAGAACTTTTTGAAGAACTGAAATCAAAAAAGAAGTTCACTAATCGTTTTCTACCCTTTGCCGTAATTAATCCGACTTATGGCGGATGGCAGAATGACTTTGAGATTTGTACAGGTAAATTCGGAATGAAGGGAGTGTGTCTTTACCCTCTCTATCATGATTATGAGATTACTGATCCTTGCTGCATTGAACTGGTAAAGAGGGCACGCGACAAGAGTATAATTGTGACATTCACTCATCGTATTGTCGATGCAAGGCAAAGGTCGTGGATGGATATTTCGAAGGAATGGACAATGAAGGATATCATGCCCATTATCAGGGAAGTGAAGGATGCGAAGTATTTCATTGTAAATGCCGCAAACAGCATGAATGTTGATGGTACTGATGATGAATTGCTTAAAAATACTGATCTGTTGATAGATACATCAGGCAGGTCTCTGACAAATCCGGGAGAGATGATAAAAAAGCTGGGGAAAGAAAAATTTGCCTTCGGTACACATTCCCCGGTTCTTGATTATCTTACGGGATTATTACGGATTGAGTCACTCAGGCCTGATGAAGCTGATAAGGCGACAAAAGAGCTTATCCGTTCAGGTAATGCAAAAAAAATGTTGGGGATTCAATAATATTAGAAGGATTTTCAATTAAAAACAATGGAGATGAAACCAAAGGAATTTAGCAGAAGACGGTTCATAAATACTGTATCGGCTGGTTCAGTTGCTGCAGTTGTTTCCGGTTCAGTGCCGGCATTTGGTAATATAAGTTCGTTTAATAACAATGCCGGCAAGCTTGCAATTCTGGGAGGAACACCTGTGATCCCTCGCAAGATAGGGCCCGAATGGCCATACGTAGATGAAAAAATGGTGGATGCGATTGTAAAAACCACCAGGAGCCGGATCTGGTGCAGGATACAATCTCCAAATGGCACTGTACCTACTTTCGAAAAGGATTTTGCCACCATGCTTGGTGCAAAGGCATGTGTAAGCACCGGCTCAGGTACCCAGGCTTTGAATACATGTGTGGAAGCACTGGGGATAGGACCCGGAGATGAGGTCATAACATCTCCTTATACAGATCCGGGTACGTTATCTTCTATTCTCTCGAGTCATGTTCTTCCTGTACTTGCAGATCTTGATCCTGAATCATATATGATCGATCCTGCAGACGTTGAGAGGAGAATTACCGGGAATACCAAAGCAATAATGCCTGTTCAGATGGGTGGGCAACCGGCTGACATGGACCGGTTACTGGCAATTGCAAAGAAGCATAATCTCAAAGTGATAGAAGATTCGTGCCAGGCCCATCTTGCAGTTTACAAAGGGAAGAAAGTCGGTACAATTGGTGATCTTGGATGTTTCAGTTTCCAGGCAAGCAAGACAATAGCATGCGGAGAGGGCGGAGCGATAGTTGGCAATGATGATGAACTCATGGATCATTGTTATACAGTAATGAATCACGGCACGAATCGTAAAGGCCTTACCGTACGGCCTGGTCCAAAGTACAGGATGAACGAATTCGAAGCAGCTATTCTTCTTGGTCAGATGGAAGGTGCCGGAGAACGATTTGACATCAGGAACAGGAATGCTAACTATCTTAATTCTAAGCTTAAGGGTTTCCCGGGAGTTGTTCCGCAAAAATTGTATGAAGGAACAGAAAGTGGTTCATTCTATCTGTATATGATGAGCTACAAGAAAGAACACTTTAACAACGCCCCACGCAGCAAATTCCTTAAAGCCCTTGCTGCTGAAGGCATTAGCCTCGACACCTACCTGTCGAACGGATTGCACAGGGAGCCATGGGTTGACCATATCCTGAATCTGAAAAGTTATCAGAAAATGTATTCTCCCGCAAGACTGAAGCAATACCGGGATGAAATGAACTGCCCTGTCTGCGATAGTACGTGTGACGAGATGGTTATGATATGGGCTTCGGGACCTCTCCTTGGAACTCTGGAAGATATGGATGCCATAATTAATGCAATTATGAAAGTGTACGGGAACAGAGATAAATTAAACTCAATTTAGCCAATTTAATATAATGAAAACAAAAGACTTTTCCAGAAGGAAGTTTATTGCAACCACAGCAGCAGGTTCGGCAGCAGTTGCAGTTGCGGCTTCCATTCCTGCTTTCGGGAATATAACACACGTAAGGAATGAATCAGATAAGCTGGCTATACTTGGTGGTACTCCTGCAGCACCTGACAAAGTCTGGCCCGACTGGCCATACGTTGACGAAAAAGTGGTAGAAGAGGTTGTAAAGACTACACGCAGCGGTATATGGTGCAGAATACAATCACCAAACGGAACGGTACCAACATTTGAAAAGGAGTTTGCAAAGCTGTTTGGAATAAAGACCAGTGTGAGTACAGGTTCCGGAACACAATCGCTGAACACTGCAGTTGAAGCTCTTGGTATAGGGCCGGGAGATGAAATAATAACTTCACCATATACCGATCCGGGAACAATTCAGAGCATCCTTGTAAGCCGTGCACTTCCGGTAATGGCTGATCTCGATCCGGAATCATTCCAGCTGGACCCTGATGATGTGGAAAGGAAGATAACTAAAAAAACCAGGGCGCTGATGCCGGTTCATATTATGGGTCAGCCCTGTAATATGCAGCGGATGATGGAGATCGCTAAGAAGCACAACCTGAAGGTTATCGAAGACTCATGCCAGGCAATTATGGCTGAATACCAGGGTAAGATGGTAGGTCTGATAGGTGATGTAGGCTGCTTCAGCTTCCAAACCAGCAAAGTTTTTTGCTGTGGTGAGGGTGGGGCTATAGTCAGTGAGAATGAGGAGCTTATGGATAAATGCTATACAGTAATGAACCATGGCACAGCCAAAAGCGGGCGAACAATGACTATAGGATCCAAATACCGCATGAATGAGTTTGAAGGAGCAGTATTGCTTGGACAGATGCCTGGTTTGAGGGAACGGCATAATATACGCAACAGAAACGCAAAATATCTAAGGGAGCAGCTTAAGGATTTACCAGGCCTCGTTCCTCAGAAACTTTATGATGGCACTACTCAGGGATCATACTACCTTTATACATGGTCATATAAGAAAGAGCACTGGAATAATGCCCCCCGCGAAAAGTTTCTGAAAGCCGTTGCAGCTGAAGGTATCAGCCTTAGTCCCTACATTGCAAACGGATTGCACAGAGAACCCTGGACAGACCATATTCAGACTCTTCCGGAATATAAAACGATGTTCGGATCAGCAAGGATGAAAAAGTTCAAAGAGGAGTTGTTGCTTCCGAAGTGTGACCAGGTTTGCCAGGAAATGGTTATGGTATGGGCTTCTGGACCGCTTCTTGGAACACAGGCTGACATGGATGATGTAACTAACGCTATCAGGAAGGTTTATGCTAACCGGGATAAACTGAATTCAATTTGATAAAAACCAAAAACTAACAGATATGGCAGGAAAAAACTATTCACGACGTGAATTCGTAAAACAGAATTCACTGGCAGGTCTTGGTGCCGCAGTGGCTGTCGGATTAACTCCAACCCTGGTGGCTAATTGCGCAACGGATACCGGTGCGCCGGCTATTCTTGGCGGGCATAAAATTCATACCGGGGAGTGGCCCGTTTGGCCTCAGTGGAACCCGGCAACTGATGAGGAGCAACTTCTTAAGGCTATACGCAGCGGTGTATGGTCAAGAGCCGGGATCGTAACTGAATTTGAGAAGAAATATGCCGCGACGATCGGAGCAAAACGCTGTCTGGCACTTGTTAATGGCACCAACGCTCTTATTGCCTCTATGGTTCAGCTTGGCATTGGTGGCGGCGATGAAGTTCTGGTTCCTCCTTATACCTTTATTGCTTCAACTGTTGCGATACTTCAGACAGGAGCCATGCCGGTATTCGTTGATACCGATCCTCAGACATTCCAGATCGACCATAATAAGATAGAGGCTAAAATAACACCTCGTACAAGGGCCATAATGCCGGTTCATATCCTTGGTTTACCGGCCGATATGCCTAAGATTATGACTATTGCCAGGAAGCATAACCTGCTTGTTGTGGAGGATGCCTGCCAGGCATGGCTGGCTGAAATAGATGGCAAAAAAATGGGCACATTCGGTAATGCGGGATGCTTCAGCTTTTCCAATCCCAAAAACATTCCTATCGGTGAGGGGGGTGCAATTGTCAGCGATGATGAAGAATTTATGGACAGATGTTATTCTTATCATAATTACGGTAATCCTTATGGCACTGTGATAGGCGAAGTAGGTTCAGGTACACTCCTGGCCGGGACCAAGCTTCGTATGACTGAATACCAGGCGGCAATAGGACTGGCGATGCTGAAACGGCTCGAGGAACAGACAGTTATAAGAAATAAGAATGCAGCCTATCTCAGTTCCCAGATTAAAAAGATACCGGGTATTCTTCCATACAAACTCAACGACAAGGTAACAAGAGCTTCTTTTCACCTCTTCCCGTTCCGGTATAAAAAAGAGGAGTTTAAAGATCTGCCAAGGAGAGATTTTCTCAGGGCTCTTGATGCTGAAGGAATACCTTGTTCAAGCGGTTATACTCCCCTGAACAAAATGCCTTACATTAAAAATGTAATGCAGACCAAGAATTTCAAGCTTATGTATCCTTCCGAAATGCTTGATTACAATAAGTATCTGGAGCGTAATCAATGTCCGGCAAATGACCAGTTGTGTGAAGAGGCCGTATGGTTCGCGCAGAATATGCTGCTGGCTGAAAAATCAGATATGGATGATATTGCAGCTGCAATTGAAAGAATTCACAAAAACGCTGAAAAGATTAAAGGTAACAAATAACTAACTAATAATCAAGGAAAATGAGAATATTGCGACTGTTTATCTCTGTAGCATGCATCATATCTGTTATAGCATCCTGCAATCAAACACCTGTAAAAGAGGCAGTAACATCAGTTCAGTCAAGGCCTGAAGAAAAGATCACTGCTACAGTTTACAATTCAGGCTTTGAGCATGCCCACGATACTTATAACGGCATATCAACAGCCAGCGATGGCAAAGTTTATTACGTGCTCTGCTCTCAGCTTATGGATGTTGCCGGTCAGATGTATTCTTTTGATCCGAAGACTGGAACCATTGAACATCTTGGCGACCTTACTGAGATATGCGGAGAGAAAGATATGAAGGTAGTGGCCCAGGGAAAAAGTCATGTGAATTTTGTGGAGATGGACGGCAAACTCTATTTTGCAACTCACCTTGGTTATTACAGCATAATAGATGGTATGGAGAAAACAGGTGTACCTTCAGGTGATTACAAGGCATACAGGGGCGGACATCTTCTTTCATACGACATGAAGACCAAAAAATTCGAAGATCTTGGCATCGGTCCGAACAGGGAAGGGATAATCACAATGAACATGGATCCTGACCGGGGACTGATCTATGGGCTTTCATGGCCTACAGGCATCCTTTTCCGCTATGATGTGGCAACGAAAAAAATGGATGATCTTGGCCCGTTCACAGGTAAAGGGGAAGACGGACCCGGAGAGGAATTTCGTGTAGTCTGCCGTTCAATTGTAATCAATCCCGATGATGGTTCTGTATTTCTGACAAATGCCGGGGGACAGATCAAGTGCCTGAAACATGGAGCAAACAGTGTTGAGACAGTTGAAGGAGAAGATATGCGTAAAGATTATTTTGGTACTTACGACATATTCACTTCAGGAAGCATGGCCTATAACTGGCGACAGGTTTTCTGGCATGGCCCCGATAAGAAGGTTTATGGGGTTCATGGCAACTCCGGCTATCTGTTTAGTTTTGATCCCTCAGCCCCCCGGATCGATGTTCTGGAGAGACTTACATCAATACCGTCGAAGCTTACCGGAATGGGCGATCAGTTCAGCTATGGCTATCTGGGATTCAAACTGGGGCCCGATGGGAGAACTATTTACTATCTCACAGGCGGGCCCATATATGTTGACGGAAAAAGAGTCAAAGGAGCCGAATCAACAGCTAAAGGTGAGGCCAAAGGGCTGGAAGATCTGCACCTGATAACATATGATATCCCAACGGGCAGATACCTCGACCATGGAGCGGTCTTTTACCCTGATGGTCAGCGGCCCCTTTATGTAAACTCAATTGCTATTGGCGATGATGGTACTGTTTATACTCTTGCCAGGATAACTGAAAACGGTAAGACACGCACAGACCTGATCAGTTTCCCTGGTCCGTTCAAAAGATAGCATAAACCACGGAGTATCACAGAGTTTAACACGGAGTTACACTGTATTTAACTCCGTGAATACCCCGTGTAACACAGTGCAACTCCGTGGTTAATAAGAAAATTTTCTATAGAGAAATTAAATATTATAAGATGAAAATGAACAGATTGACATTTATTATTGTGATGTTGTTCACATCCTTTACATCACTGACAGCCCAGATTAAGATCTTTATTGAAACCGATCTTGAAGGAGTAAGCGGTGTTTTCAATTTCACCCAGACACGTGAGAAAGGTTCTCCGGAAAATTTAAAAGCATGTGAGTATTTCATGGCTGACCTGGCTGCAGTTGTGCGGGGTCTCAGGGATGGTGGAGCTGATGAGATTGTGATTATCGACGGACATGGCAACCAGGCTATGGTACCTCATCTAATGGTTCCCGGGGCTGTCTATGTTACAGGAAAGCCAAAACCGGATGGAAATCACTGGAACCTTGATAAATCCTTCTCAGGCATTGTTATGTTCGGTTTCCATGCCATGAACGGGACAAAGGATGGGGTTCTTCATCATACCCAGTCGTCAAAAACTGAAAACAGGTACTGGTACAATGGCGTAGAATCAGGCGAGCTTGCACAGACTGCAATAATTGCAGGCCATTTTGGGGTGCCTCCGATACTTGTAACAGGCGATGTTGCAACATGCAGGGAGGCTGTTAAATTCTTCGGCAACAATATTGTTACGGTAACAACAAAAGAAGGTCTTAGCAGGGAGGCTGCCGCACTATATCCTTTTGAAGAGACTCATAAGGCACTTTATGAAGGAGCCAAAAAGGCTATTTCAGCTATTCCAAATTGCAAACCATACATTGTCAGCACTCCCATTAAAGCAAGAATGGAATATCTCGATTTTGATCCGTCTTTGCCCAAACCAAGGCTTGTGGGAAAGGAATGGATAATTTCCACTGCACTTCAGCTGCTTGATCAGTAGAAGAAGATCTCAAAAGAATTATTATATTGTCAAAAAAGTTTTGATATATGAAAGATCTGAACAAAACTGCAACCTGGCTTCTGACTATTCTGAGAGTGATCATCGGCTGGCATTTTCTCTATGAGGGAATTGCCAAGGCATTCAATCCAAACTGGTCAGCAGCCCTGTACCTGATGGAATCAAAATGGTTATTGTCAGGGTTTTTTCACTGGCTCATAAGTAACAACACCACATTGCAGATTGTTGATTTTCTGAATATATGGGGACTATTAATCATTGGTATATGTCTCTTCCTGGGATTTTTCTCTCGTGCGGCAAGTATCTCCGGGGCAATTCTTCTTTTGCTCTATTATGTGGCCAATCCTCCGTTTGTTTATTCATCAGTACCTTCTCAGAGCCATTTCTACATAATCAACTACAACCTTATTGAAGCTATTGTCCTGATTGTACTGGCATCTTTCAGAGGTGAACAGCTATGGGGACTTCAGAGATACCTTGCTAACCGCAGCATAGTCGAAAAGGAGAAGAAGTTTCCGGCATCCGAAAATCATGAAATACTTGAAACGGTCGATACTTCCCGCCGTGAGATGATAAAGAATCTGGCCGTATTACCTCTCTTTGGAGCAGTATTTTTCGGAATGGCAAAGAAAAGGGGATGGATTAGTTTTGAAGAGGAAAACCTGAATGCAAAACCGCAGGCAGTAAGCGGTGCATCATTGCTTCTCGGTAAAACAATGTCGGTAAAGGAATTAAAAGGAAAGGTTCCTGCAGGGAAGATTAAGAATCTTGAACTGAGCCGCTTAATGATAGGGGGAAATCTTATAAGCGGGTTTGCACACTCAAGAGATCTGATTTATGTATCAACATGGCTAAAGAAATATTTCACCGACGAAAAAGTAATAGAAACGTTATGGCTCTGCGAAGCCTGCGGAATTAATACTGCCATTTTCAGGTGTGATGATAATACTATAAGGATACTTGAAAAATACTGGAGCAGGGGAGGTAAAGTGCAATGGCTGGCACAAACCTATCCGAAAGGTGAAGATATTTCAAACGTGAAACAGGCCATTGATCATGGTGCAATTGGTGCATTTGTGATGGGTGGAATCGCAGATAAAAATGTGGTTGATAATAAGATAGATGATCTGAGAAACCCAATAGAATTTATTCAGAAACAGGGTTTGATTGCCGGCACGGCAGCCCACTCCATGAGAGTTCCTGAAGCCTGCGTTGCAAATGGAATAAATCCCGATTTCTACATGAAAACATTCCACAGCCATAAATACTGGTCTGCAACCCCTGTCGATCCGAATGATCCTGAACTTCCAAAAGATGGCGAGGACCATAATATGGCTCATGATAATATCTGGTGCATGTCGGACAAATTAGTTGCTGATTTCTTTATGACGAACAAAACACCATGGATCGCCTATAAGGTTTTCGCAGCAGGGGCAATAAAACCTGAAGAGGGACTTAAACATGCATTCACAAGCGGAGCTGATTTTGCCTGTGTTGGAATGTTTGATTTCCAGGTGGTTGAGAATGCAAATATAGCTTTCAGTCTGCTTAACGGGCTAATGGATAGGGAGAGGAAGTGGTATGCGTAAAGAAGGCTGATGGCGTAAGGCGCAAGGAGAACCAATTGGTTCCCTTGGGAGGTGTTAGGGGCATAGCCGTCAACCTAAGGAGTCTAAGAAAGGAATTACATGGTAGATCAATAAAGGCAAACGGATTAAAATATTGAGATGCAGTTTGGTCATTAAAGTTTCCCCTCCTTTTGAAGGAGGGGTGGCCGGGAAGATTGATTATATGATATTTACAAAGTATTTTTCCCGGCCGGGGTGGTTGATTTAATTAGCTTGACAGTCACCAAAAAAAATGTGTTCAGGTTTATTATGTATTTGAAAAGTCAAATAGGAATCGTCTTAAATACAAGAAATGAATCGATTTGAAAGACTAATCAACCACCCCGGCCGCAAACAAACTTTGCAATGCATTGATTATATTTGTATTGCGGCCACCCCTCCTTCAAAAGGAGGGGAAACTTATTCAATTAGTTCCTGCAATAAGACTATACTAAGGTTGACGGCAATGCCACCAGCCCCTTCTTCATGGTACAGGGTAAGTTAACATTTATCAATAAAACAATTAAATGTCAAACTCAAAAATCATATTCATTTCATTTGTATTTATGTTACAGTTTATGAATTTAATCTGTGAATTGAAAGGACAATCAGTAATTAATAATGAAACTCCTGATAATCCCTCCTGGACATCAATCGCCCCCTTCTTTTCCCCACCAGCCGAATACAAAGAAAATTACGGCAACTACCGTTCTCCCCTAAAATTCTATAATGGCAGTGAGGTTAGGAATCATGGCGACTGGGAAAAAAGGAGGAATGAGATTCTCAGTACCTGGCATGAAATGATGGGAAAATGGCCTCCGTTCATTGAACACCAGAAGATGGAGATTATTGAAAAAGTAAAAATTGAAAATTATATAAGGTATAAGATTCGTTATAACTGGTTGCCTGGGCAGAAAACAGAAGGATATCTTCTTGTTCCGGATGGTAATGGAAAGCGACCAGCAGTGATAACAGTATATTATGAACCCGAGACCTCGGCAGGGACAGGAGACAGGGAATACCGCGATTTTGCTCATCAGCTTGCTTTACGCGGTTTTGTAACTCTCTCCGTCGGCACTTCTGAAACAACAAAAGCAAAAACATATTCTCTCTATTACCCTGATATTCAGAATTCTTCCATGCAGCCCCTGTCTGTACTGGCTTACGCTGCAGCAAATTCATGGTTTCTGCTTTCTGAGCTACCTGAGGTCGATCCTGAACGGATTGGAATCATGGGACATTCTTATGGCGGAAAGTGGGCGATGTTTGCATCATGTTTATTTAATAAGTTTACATGTTCAGTATGGTCCGATCCGGGTATTGTATTTGATGACTCACGGCCCAATGTCAATTACTGGGAACCATGGTATCTGGGGTACTATCCCCCTCCATGGGATAATACCTGGCGCAAAACAGGCAATGTTGACGGAGCGAAAGGTCTCTATCCGAGACTACGTAAGGAGGGTTATGATCTGCATGAGCTTCATGCACTTATGGCTCCACGTCCTTTCCTTGTGTCGGGTGGTTCAGAAGACAGCCCTGCCCGGTGGATCCCATTGAACCATTCAGTTGCTGTGAACAGAATGCTGGGTTATAAGAACAGGGTGGGCATGACCAACAGGACTGAACATTCTCCGGATTTCGAATCCAATGAACAGATATATAACTTCTTTGAGTATTTCCTTAAAAAGGATAAAAAGTGATCAGTAAAATGTTTAAATAATAAGAATTAAAATGCATAATGAACAGGAAGAATTTAGTTGGGAGAGTTGAAGGGATAAGTTATCTGGATCATAAGCCGGTAAGTGTCTGGTTTGAAGATGGCATTATAACGAAAGTTGAAAGACATAAGAGTTTATCAGATGGTGCTGATTCTCTTATAGTTGCCCCGGGGTTTGTCGATATCCAGGTAAATGGTTATAATGGTATATCTTTTTCGCTCGAGGGGGCTGATGATCCAGCTTCCGAGAGTAAAAGACTGTCGGTTGATGAGATAAGAAATATTACAAAAGCTATGTGGACACAGGGTGTAACCACCTATTTTCCAACACTTACAACTAATTCCCCTGAGCTCTTTATCCGGAATATTTCCATCCTGTCTGATGCCATGAATGATCCATCCAGTCTTGGTTCAATACCCGGACTACATCTGGAAGGGCCATATATATCAGCTGTTGACGGTTACAGGGGAGCTCATCCCAGGGAACATGTCCGTAACCCTGACCTGGAAGAGTTCCGCCAATTATATAAAAGTGCAAACGGGAAGATACTCCTTATGACAATGGCCCCGGAAGTTGACGGAGCTATGGAGTTCATAAGAAAATGCAGGGA
>Ga0154431_1035_pt1 | contig 54167 bp, 45 predicted proteins | sample RifGroC2_FD_115935 | JGI IMG/M metagenome (GOLD analysis project Ga0154431, IMG submission 115935) | Bacteroidetes bacterium GWC2_40_22 | reverse complement strand
GTTGGTCTTAAAATCCTTTAACAATACTCCACAACTAAACTCATTAATTTTTCTAATTGAGTATCTGGAATCATACACATAAATTCATTGATTTTCAAGTGATTTGGGTTATTTTATTTATGATTGCCGATAGTCATATTTTTCTAATGCAATCAGAATATGCTCTATAATATGCTTGCAAAAGATCCAAAAATACCAACCTTAAGAAGATCGTATCCTTTTAAGTGATTCAAGATTATATTTTTAATCTCAGATTGGTTCATTTGGATTGTTTTTACAAATCTATTAAAAATTGGTCATTCGACAATGATGGTATCTTGTTTTAGTTAGATGATTATTCGATCACTTTCAATTTTACTTTCTTTTCAAAATAATTGCCCATCATTCCTTGTTTTGCATTTCCTTTTACAGATTCTCCTTTAGTGAGCATTACCTGCAATTGCAATTCACTATCCTGTGCGGAATCGGTGGGACGAATAGTCATAGGTAATGAAGTTATTTCCGCCCCTTCATAATTTTCTAATTTGTCGCCAATCACACGGCAAGCCATCTGCAAGTTACACTCCCATCCTGGAGCAAATTTGGAGAGTGCACTTGTTTCTATTGTTTTTGGGTCAATATAAATCCAGGCATTTCGATAGGGCGGCTCTGTTAAATCTTCCTTTGTCCTTCCAATAACAGTGAGAACGGTTTTCGCTTGATTGCGTTTGACTTCAATAAGGAAACTTCCGTCAGATTGTTTGAGAGATTTTTTTGTGTCTGCTTCCAGCATATCAATAATGTTTTTTGATTCATCACTCCACTGTCCGTTGCTTGGATGACACGCTAAACAGTTTTTTGACTTGGTTAAAATTCCCACGCTAGGTGGATACGCATAAGCCACTCCGATGCTGCTTGTATTACTACCAAATTCAAGGTGATAATAATTCTCTGTTCCAATATACTGACTGATGGTAACTACCATTGGCAGAATGATTGACAAAATAATTACTTTTGTTTTCATTGTCGTTTGTTTTTTAGTTTTTACTTGCCATTGTCTAAATTCGACTGGCTGTCTACCGTATAAAAAAATGTTCAACCGATTTCGTCTTAAATATCACATAACATCTCAATAAACGCAACTAGTTGAGGTTATTTGTGCATAGGAGAAACTCGAAAAGCATTCAATGTTTTTTCTAGTTCTTTGGTTTCTAAAATAATTCCGATATTCATACTGATAATATTCATAATTTAATTAAATCAATAGTTTTCTGGATTAATTGCAATGAATCAATACTGCCATTTTCTGATCCTTTTTCAAAATCGCCTTCAGTTTGAGCCATTGTATTTGTTAGATGAGCGAAACAAATAATTTGCGCATTTTTCTTTATCGCTAATGAATAGAGTGCCGATGCCTCCATTTCGACAACATCTACTCCATTATCTATCATTACTTTAATTGCACTTTGTGTTTCTCTATATGGTGCATCGGTTGTCCAACTTTTGCCAGGCTTAACTGAGATATCTTCTTTTGAATATAATGGTTGTAGTTTATTCCGAAGATTTTCGTTGAGAATTGCTTTAGTATTTGATGGCAGGTAATGATAGCTTGTCCCCTCATCTCGGATAGTTTCTGTTATTAGCATAAATTGAGGATAATCAGGTGTTTTTTTTAAGATGCCCGCTGAAGTTATACTTATTATCAAATCACAATCTGATGCTATTAGTTGTTCTGACACTAATACAGCAAATGAAGCACCTACAACATTTCCAATTATCCCGATTTCTATATCATTATAACTAAAGCTAAATAATGTTGTATGATAGCAAGCCCAGCACTTATTTATTTTTGCATACCCTGACTTTAATAAATATTGCACTATATCTCCATCAGGGTCAAGTACGCAAAATTTAGGCACACTGCATTTTTCTATCTGCTTCTGTCGTCTTGCTTCCCGCAATAAATTATCAGGACTAAAAACTGATTCTTCTTCATAATTTTTATTTGATAGTATGGGTTGCATTAAGTCCATCATTCTTTAAAGTACAGAATTTGAAGTTATAAATATACTGAAGGGTTATTGATATTTTTTATTTTTGAATCATGATTGATGAAGATTAATATCTTCATAGTTTTCTTGTTTTTAATGATTTAATTATTTCGTGTGTTTCTTTAAAAAGGCAGAACGATTTTATTTTTCCGTATCAATTCATACAGGTCTTTCAGCGAAGATATCTTGCAAACCTGAGGCGCATTATTTTTACGGCTGAGCAAACATGTACCGCAACCAAGTATTGAGCCTCCATTGTCTAAGAATAATTCAGATTGTTCTTAGACATCTTTATTCTCTTTTACCAGGTTATCCAATTCAACTCCTTTGCCGAGAAGGAATATACAAACGGTATCACCTTCACTTTTGGCATAATTCGCAAGCCGTAAAGCATTCCAACCTGTTTCGGTATCGTTTGAATAAATAACCATGCCAATGGATACATTTGTTTTAAGATCCGCCGGTTTAAATGTTAGTTGTGCATTCAGGTTAAATGTTAGCATATTACCTGTTAATGCCAGGAGAACAATTGTCTTTTTCATGTAATGCAGTATAAATAGTTATTGTTTTAATTTCAACTTCATAAAAGCCTTGATACATCATTCGAAAGTAATTCCGTTGCAGTGGTTGTTGCATTATAATAGAGATAAACCAGCTTTTCCATAATTTGCTTTAAAAATTGTTTTGCCGTTCAATGAGCACCAAAACCTAAAAATGCACTGGATACAAGTACTATTATGGCAAAAAGAAGACATATTTCGCAAAGCTTTTTCCTTCTTCCTCTGAGTTTAAAAAAGAAAGCTTCTTTTTCTGAATCAGGTTTACTATCTTCTGAAAACGCAACAAATAGTTTACTTAATTGGGGATTAATCTTTAAAAAAATAATTGCCATAATGGTAACCATTCCAAATACAAATGCAAGTTTAACAATCAGTGCAATTGTTGCAACGGTATGCATTTCCTTTAAAGCTCCATGAAACAGATAGTGGTTAAGAGGAATACCCATTCCTGTGATAAACAATGTAATGATAAAAAACAGGCAATAAGGTGCATTTCCCTGAAGTGTATCTTCAACTACCTTATCCAGCTTATAAAAAAGCTTCGGTCCATATTGACTTCTGCTATTAACCAGGTTACGGTTATAGAAAGGGGCGGCTGCACAACCTACTAAAGCTATGTTATGCAATGCAAGCAAAACTCCATGAATAATTTGTTCCATTTTCTTTATTTTAATGGTTCGACAATTTTTATTTCTTTACTAAACTTTTCATTTTCCATTCAGGATACCCTTCATCAAGCCTTCTTACATTAAACCCATTCTCATGTAATATTTTTACAGCTTCATCGGCTAAAACACAAAAAGGGCCACGACAATATGCCACTATTTTTTTGTCCATGGGTATATTTTTTAGTTTAGCCATCAGTTCACTCATAGGGACTGAAATTGCACCAGTGATGTGCCCGAATTCAAATTCGATGGGGGGACGAACATCCATTAACAAAATACTTCCATTTTCTATCATGCTTCCAAGTTCAGCGAGACTAACTGCATTTAATGTCTTGTTGTCTTTTCTTTGTCTATTGAGTATCTTTTCCAGTTCGGCAACCTCTTGAACAGCGTATTTTATTACATGCTGGTATAATGATAGAAATTCGTCATTGATTAGTGAATAGTAAACGTATTGTTTTTCTTTTCTTGATTTTACAATGTTGCTGTTCTTCAGGACTTGTAAATGCTGTGAAGCATTAGCAAAAGTCAGGCTTGTAGTTTGCACAATTCCTTCAACGCTTTTTTCTCCTTGCGAAAGCATTTCAATAATTTCTAAGCGAAAAGGATTGGATAAAGCTTTAAGCAGTTTTGTAAGCCCATGGTACATAGCATCTTTAAATTCTCTGTCTTTCATTGTTTAAGTTATATTATTAGACTTTGCAAATATAAAACAACAATTCAAGTATTCAATAGATATATTGAATATATTTTAATATGACTATCGGTAATGATACATACAAAATCCAAAAACGCTTGAAAATCAATTTATTTACCCCAGCCCCGAGGGGAGTAAATTGATTTTGACTTCGTCGAGCTCCTCCGCTTCGCGTCGTCGGTTCTTCGCTCCCCTTGGGGTCGGGGTAAACGAAGAAAATCATTGAAGTTATATGTATGATTCCTGATACTCATTTATTTTAATAAAGATTAATAGTACCAATTTTATAAAGGTGTGTTGGCAAAATTTGGCTTTTGGTTTTGCAGAAGGTTAACTTGTGTGCCGGGCAGAATCAAATGTGCCAAATGTGGGCTGCCTTGAATGACGTGATCAAGGTTCGGAATCTCATCAATCCTCTTAACGGCTTCTACATATATTCTTAACCCATCTACCGGCACAGGCATCTGGTAAGGCTGAAGATTTAAAGTAAAAGTCTTACCGAAACTATAATATCCACCTCTGCTTTGTAATAATTGGCTTTTCCCGTCGAATCGGGAAACCAGCTATTATACTCACTAAACAAACGTATCTCTTTCAGATATACGGTCCTGAAAATTCTTTTACTGTTATATGTCCGGTCAATTAGAATTGAATCGCCTTTATTCAATTCAAATACAAAAGGATAGCCGGGAATATCCATTACAATTGCCGGTTGTTCAGAGACTGAAGACTTTTCAGAAAACAAAAAAGGAGCAAACAAAATGCCGGCTACCGATAGTATAAATAGTATATGTTTCATAACTCATTTAACAGGATGTATCATTAGTGTCCATTTAAATATAATTGATTTTCAACTGTATAAAATTCAGTCCTTTGACATCTTGGTTATCTTGGTTTGTAAGTAGCTATATTATAGGCGTTTTGATTACAGTAGGTATATTCAAAATCTGGAGAATTTTGTAGTCTGTTCACTTAACTGTTATTTTATCCTGATCAGAATCTTAGAGGTATTCAAATTCAAATCGTCACGCTCTGAAAAAACTTTATAACCTCGATTTAATCATGATTTCAATGAACAATGTTTAATTTATAGTGGACACTAATGAAGATGTATTTCAAATTTACAAATGATTTCAGAAAGGGCAAGGTGGTTAAAATATTTTAATAGATTTTGTGTTAAGTAAAATATCTACTATCTATTCTTTTCTTAACTTAGTAACCTGTTCATAAACAATTATCTCATCATAAACTATAAAACCTATGAAAACCAAATCTTTATTTATTGCAGCACTTCTGGTGTCATTCATGGTCACCTCATGTAAAAATGAAACAACTACTGTTCCGGTACCGGTTCAGAAAACAGATATTTCTGAGTTCCTGGGCCAGTGGACGATCGACGTTGAAGGCGGCGGAGTAAGCTGGCTCGAAGTGACACAGCAGAATAACTTTCTCGACGGGAAGCTCCTCTGGATAGGTGGTAGTGTTTTACCGGTCGGGTCTGTATTCCTTGCCAAAGATCATGTCCTTATGGTGCAGCGCACAAATAGTGTTGTGCGTGAGAGGGATGCAAACAATAATCCGGTAAAAGCCAACCAGGTAACCAATTGGCTTGAGATTGTGAAAAAGGGCGACAAGATTGAGGGTATCATCCTCAATCCGAAAAACAATGGGCTGGGTGTTGACACTGCGACATTTACAGGTACCAAACTTCCTGCTCCTCCTGCAGCTCCGGATCTTTCGAAAGTAAAATATGGTGACCCGATAACTCTTTTCAACGGGAAGGATCTTACAGGTTGGAGACTTATCAATGAGAAACAGAAGAATGGTTTTTCAGTGAAAAATGGAGTTCTATCAAACGAGCCGGTTCAGGTAGAAGGTCAGCCACATGTCAGCTATGGAAACCTGCGGACCGAACAGGAATTTGAGGATTTCAACATTAAACTTGAGGTTAACATTCCTGCCGGAAGCAACAGTGGCGTATACCTGAGGGGATTGTACGAAATACAGGTTGTTGACTCATACGGAAAGGGTCTCGATTCACATAACATGGGAGGTCTCTACAGCAGGGTATCACCAACAATGAGCGCCGAGAAGCCTGCCGGTCAGTGGCAGACAATGGATATCACCCTCTGCGACAGGCATGTAACAGTTATTCTTAATGGGAAAAAGATCATTGACAATCAGCCTGCTTACGGACCTACAGGCGGAGCCATCATTTCCGATGTCTTCTCCAAAGGACCAATTTACCTGCAGGGTGACCATGGAACTGTTAATTACAGGAATATTGTGCTGACTCCAATTGTGAAGTAAACACGTACTCACCCCCCCGACCCCCTCTCTACTTCGTAAAGAGGGGGTGAAATACAATACCGGATAGTCGTTTCCCCCTCTTTGCAGAGCAGAGAGGGGGAATCCTGAGCGAAGCGAAGGAAGGGGGTGAGTTCATGCTAAATGCAGAATGACTCGGAAGGATTAATCTTTATACTATGAAAAACATGAGCAAAACAACCCGTCGTGAATTCATCGGGAAGGCCGGAATAGTCACAGCAGGAGTATCGCTGGGAGTAACTGCCTTAAATGCTGCAAGTTATAATCGCATTATAGGTGCTAACGATAAGATCAGAATGGGTTTTATCGGTGTAGGGAACCGTGGGTCCCAACTGCTTAAACTCTTTATGGATCAGCCTGACCAGGAAGTCGCATCACTATGCGATATTTATGATCCGTATCTGCAGCGCGACAGGAGCAAGGTTGATCAGCGTTATCTTTCTGTTATGCCGGGGCAGATACCAAAAATGGGAGAGAAGTTCCCGGTTAAGCCTGTTCTTTACAAAGATTACCGCAAACTGCTTCAGGATAAGAATATCGATGCTGTTTGTATTGCTACTCCCGATCACTGGCATGCTTTGCAGACAATCGATGCCATAAAGGCAGGCAAAGACGTTTATGTTGAGAAACCTCTTACAAACACTCTTGTTGAGGGTAGGAAAATGGTTGAAGCTCAGGGGAAAAGTGACCGTATTGTAGCTGTAGGACTCAACAGAAGAGGCAATGTGGTATTCCAGAAACTTGCCAGTGAGATCCCTCAGGGAAAAATCGGGAAGGTATCAGTTGCACGAGCTGCCAGGGTAAGTAATATGGCTCCGGATGGCATCGGAAAACTAAAGGCTGAACAGCCTCCCAGGGATTTAGACTGGGATATGTGGCTGGGACCAAGAGCTTACCGTCCATACCAGTATAATATTGCTCCTTACATGTTCAGATGGTGGAGTGAATATTCAAGCCAGATGGGTAACTGGGGCGTTCATTATATGGATGCAATTAGATGGCTGATGGGTGAAAGGGCTCCGGTTGCAATAACAGCTCACGGAGGTAAATTTATTATCGACCATGATGCCGATATTCCTGATACAATGCAGGTAACATTCGAATTTGCTTCCAAAAAGATAATTTCCTTTGCCATCTACGAAGCCACCAGCGGCGATCTTTTCCCATACGGTGAACTTGAACTACGCGGTACAAAAGGGAATGTATATGCAAATGAACAAGGATACAGGATCATTCCTGCTACAAAAGGGCAATTCCAGAAATGGGATAAGCTGATCGCTGAAGAGGAGTTCAAAAATCCAACTACATTGCTTGACGACGGCAGCGCTCCTGACAGCACTTCGGGATTGATAAGGAATTTCCTCGATTGTGTAAAATCGCGCAAACAACCTTACTGTACTCTGGAGGAGGGTCACCGTTCAACATCGTTTGCCCATCTTGCAAATATTGCCGTGGCAACTCAGCAGAAATTGTTATGGGATGCTGATAAAGAGAGGTTTACAAACAGTGATGTTGCCAACAGCATGCTTCAGTATGAATACCGCAGCCCCTGGAAACTTTAGAAAGGAAACCGAAAATGCATAACAGAAGAGAATTCATTTCAAGAGTATCTGCTGCAGGAGCAGCAGTGATGATCGATCCACTGGATATTTTTGGTGCTTCAGGAATTAATCCGATACCCAAAAAGATTACAATTAAAGGAGTCAATGCCAATTTTGAGCGTGAACCGCTGATACGTCCCTTCGGTTTCAAAGGTGGATACATGACAGAGATTTGGCAGTCGATAGCTTACCTGGAGAGTGATTCGGGAAATCATTCAATAGGTCTGTGCTCGCAGAGTGTACTCTGGTCAGACGCCAGTGTTTTTGCCGCCCATTCCGAAAGTGGTGGCAACTCACTTATGTATGCAATGACCGAGAGAGCTATGCAGATCATAAAGGGACAATCTTTTACATCTCCTATTGAACTGCTCGACTCATTGTATCCCGAGGTATATGAATATGGAAAGGAAATAACTTCAAATCCGGCTCTTCGCAAGACCTTCGCTCTCAATGCACTGGTAGGACCCGACAACGCCGCATGGATTCTCTATGCAAAAGAAAACGGGATGAAATCATTTGACGAATTGATACCTGCAGCATATAAACCGGCTTTATCGCACAGGCACAACAAGGTTGCAGGAATTCCTCTGATGGCCTACACCATTCCGATTGAAGAAATAAAGGCTGCAACCGATCAGGGATACTTCTTTATGAAGATAAAGATAGGCCAGCCGGGTACCCAGGAGGAGATGCTTGAAAAGGACAAAGCGAGACTTTCAGCGATTCATAAAGCAATAGGTCATATAAAGACCACTTATACAAAGAATGGAAAGCTGCCATATTACTTCGATGCAAATGGCAGGTACGAGTCAAAGGAAACCCTTCTTAAGCTGCTCGATCATGCCCGGAAGATAGGAGCTTTCGAACAGATAGCTATCATAGAGGAGCCATTTGCTGAAGAGAATGAGACGGATGTAAGCGATATCCCTGTACGTCTTGCGTCAGATGAGAGCGCACATACAGTTGAAGATGCACTTCACAGAATTCAGTTGGGTTATAAGGCTATTGCCCTTAAAGCCATAGCCAAAACTCTCAGTATGACCATGAAAATTGCCCAGGCTGCTTATGAAAAGAATATCCCCTGCTTCTGTGCCGATCTAACTGTAAACCCGGTTTTGATTGAATGGAACAAGAATGTTGCCGCAAGGCTTGCATCATTCCCGGGAATAGGCGACCTTGGACTTGTTGAGAGCAATGGACATCAGAATTACAGGAACTGGCAAACCATGAAGAGTTACCATCCCCGCATGAATGGAAAATGGGTTGACGTGAACAGGGGTGTATATGAACTCAATGATGAATTCTATGCCTCAGGAGGAGGGATCTTCGACCCGATGCCTCACTACGAAGAGATGTTCAAATCTCATTAAGAACTTTAAAGAGCGAACAAACGAATGAAGAACAATCGAAATCAGAATTAAGAAGTTCTGATTTCTTAGTTCGTTTGTTCAATTGTTCTTACTTCGGAATACAGATTAGTTTATCCCAATACAATACATGTCAGTTGCAGTTCTGATTAACAGTTTATTACCTGTTATGGCAGGAGTTGCATATATTTCCCCTGTAAGCTTGTTGCGGGATACTATCTCAAGTTTTCTTCCCTCTTTTATAACAGTTGTTTCTCCCTGAACCGACGTAAAGTAGATATTTCCTCCGGCATAAACAGGGGAGGAGTTATATTTGGCTGTCATTCTCCTGGTATACACCTGTTTTCCTGTAGCTGCATCAATACAGAACAGGTTATTTTTAGTGTCCACAGTATAAATCAGTCCATCCTTTATGAGAGGTGTAAGAAGCTGAAGAACAGCTCCTTTGAACCTCCATTTAACATGTGTCGATGTCACATCACCCGAACCGGCCGGATCAACGGCAAGCAATTCGGCATACTGTTCACCTTCACCAGGGGTAACGAAGCCGGTGTAGAAGTATACAATTCCATTTTCTGTTACCGGCATTGATATGGTTGAGTCTTCTCCCTGGACAACCCTCCACACCTCTTTGCCTGTAAGAATATCATATGCAATGCAGGCAGCAGAACCGTTTGATATCAGCAGGTCTCTTCCCTTTACATTTATTATAATGGGAGTTATGTAGGCTTTTTTACCAATGGGTTTGAGTTTATCATATACCTCTGCAGGCCTGTCTGTTTTCCAGATAGTTTTCCCGGTGGTTTTGTCAAGTGCCACAATGTATTGAATGTCAGATCCTTCCAAATGAAGGATCAGCATATTTTTATATATTACCGGTGATGAAGCAGGTCCCTGTATGTGCTCACAGTTAAGATCAGTTCGTTTCCAGACCACTGAACCATCTGTTGTTCTGAGGCATGCTGTTCCGGAAGTACCGAAATGGATATATACGAATCCTTGCTCAATGCATGGAGTTGGTGTGGCATACGTATTGAAATCATGCTTTGAATACGTTTTATCCAGTTCAAATAGTCTGATATTGAAGATCTCCCTGCCGGTTTTTGAATTCAGACAAATGCCGGACATCTCTCTTCCATATGGGGAGGCGGTGGTTAACCACACCTGTTCGCCCCAAACCACAGGAGAGGACCACCCTTTACCGGCAATGGGTATTTTCCATAAAATATTTTGTGCTTCATTCCACTGAACCGGAAGGTTTTCCGAATCGGATATCCCGTTGAGGTTGTTTCCCCTGAAGTGGCTCCAGTTTGTCTGCTGAGCTGTTGCGTGATTGTTTACCAGCAGTATACCGGCAATCAGAAAAATCAGTAATCTTTTCATGTTATTGAAGCTATTTGATCCCTTACATTCTCCGGTTCAAAAACTTTCCTCCAGTCATCCTTAATGAATTCTTTTAATCCTCTTTGCAGCGCTTTATTTGCGGCATCTGAAAAGACAGCGCCGGGAAGTTCATTGAAGAGGACCGCCATCTGGATACGGAGATGACCTAACAGAAAATCCCTCGCAGCCTCGGCAGGAACGCCTCTCTTAATCACTTCATCGAGCCCCTGACGTATTACATAAATACAGGTAGATGCCAGTGTCTCAACCAGGGCCGGTTCGAGAAGCCCCATCTGTTCAACTGTTATTCTGTGGGAACGATGAATTGGTCCATAAAATGTTCGCGCAAGTATTTCTCCTTTAAGATAGTCGTCATCAGTGCCACTCATCAGGGCACAAACAATTGACTGCTTTGCAGCTATACCTCCGAAGTGGTCTTTCATTTTCTCCTCCTCGGATTCCCAGTTGAAAATGGAAGGATGAGCAGGATGGGTTATGAAATATGATACATCGCTCCGTGAAAAGAGCTTTCCTGCCAGAGCAGCTGCCGGGTCAAGTGTTACAACCAGCGCTCCGCTTTTCATCATCGGAATCATTTCCCCTGAGACCATTGACAACGCTACATCAGGCACTGCGAGTATGACGATGTCGGCTTCAGGAATACAGTTCCCTGCGCTGGTAACCACAATACCTTTTTCTCCAAGCTTTTGCATACCCTGCGGACTGATTTCAAGGTAGGCCATCTCATAATCTGAATTCTTAAGATTCTGGGTCAGACGGAAACCCATCTTACCTCCTGCTCCAACAAGTGTAACTTTTTGCATTTTTCCTCGTATAATATTAAATGAACTCTTCAATTCTGATCTTTTTCCCTGATTTTGCCGAATTGTAACATGCCCATATAAGCCTTACAGTTTCCAGGTTATCATCTCCGGTGTTTTCCGCTTTACCTGTGCCCTGAATTGCCTCAAGTATATTGCGGTTTACATGAATTCCGCTTTCATGGTTTACTATATAATCAGGATCAGCCCAGGTATAGGATGGAAACTTTACAGTTTCCGAAACAGTTCCGGTTTTTGTTGTAATGCGTATCTCAAATTTTGGTCCAAGGTATACAGATCCCTTTTCACCTTCAACAAGGATATGAAGTGTTGAAAATGAATCATGCTCAACGATTGAGGCATACGACATCTCAGTATATACCGGCATGCCGTTCTTCATATTCATCATGATCACAGCGAGATCCTCACCTTTAATACCCTTGTTTACCGCTCTTGTCTCGCACCAAAGGTCATTACATTCCCCAAAAAGGTACCTCGTTACATCGAGTACATGCGACCCCATATCAGTGAGAATGAAGTGGTCAAGCTCCTTCAGGAATGGCTGGTTGTCGAATACCGGATAACCTGAGAGAAAGGAGACTCTGGCTTTGAATGGCTTGCCTGTTACACCTGAATCAATTATCTGCTTTAACCTTCTTACAGGAGCCTGCCAGCGGTAGTTTTCATGAATGTAGAGTTTTGCTCCTGCATTTTTGCACAATTCCACCATTCCTTTGGCAGTTTCAAAATCAGGAGCCATTGGTTTCTGGCAGATAATGTGTTTTATTCCATTCTTTACCGCCATATTTACAAAATGGGCGTGAGTGTCAACATCTGTTATAATGTCAATAAAATCAAGTTTTTCATTCCGGAACAGCTTTTCAGGATCATCATAAGTCGCCGGAACCTTAAAGTAGTCAGCAATTTTCTGAGCTTTTGAAATAGTCCGGTTATATACCGCAACAAGTTCGACTCCTTCAAGTTCGCTCCAGGCGCCAATCTGGAATTTCGACCAGAATCCGCAACCTAATACTGCAAATTTTAATTTTCCCATAAGTTATTTTTTAAATCAGCGCAAATCTGCGAAATCTGCGGGAAATACTTTTTCCCGCAGATCACGCTGATTATCGCAGATCAGGTTATGATTTTCTTCAAATATTCAATACTCTCCTCAGCCCACCGGTTCTCTTTTAAAATAGTACTTTTAATATCCTGTTCAGGAGGGGTCCATAGCTCCAGTATGGAACTGCTGCATTGTCCTTTTTGCTTCAGCTTATTGACGACCTCTCTTATATTAAGCCGACCTTTGCCAGCAGGAGTACCTTCAATAATGATTCCCATTTTGTGCGACACTCTCCTGATAGTAAAATCCTTAATATGGAAATTTACGGTGTAAGGAATAAGGATCCGGGCTACCTCTTCAAAGCCTTCACCAGCTCCCATTGAGTTTACAGAATCAAGACATATACCAACCAGTTCACTTCCGACATTCTGTATTATCCTTTCAAATTCCCACGCCATCAAACGGTCGTGATTCTCGATAGCAAGAGTGATATTCCTCGATCTGAATTCAGGTAAAAGATCTTTTATAATTCCGGATATTTCAGGAATGTCAGGTTCGAAATCCTGGCCATCAATTACCATCCTCAGGATTTGTGATTTCAGAAGTTCTGCTGTTTTCAGGCATTGCATGGTGTGTTCAGGAGTCATGCCCCGGCCTCCCATTTCAATCTCTACCTTATTTTGTATCGCATATCCAAGCAGATCATTCAATTCATCTTCCGGGAATTTTTCAAGTGGAAGATTATCAGCAATCTGGACCAGTTTCAGTCCTGATTCAGCTGCTTTATCAATAATTCCTTTGGCAGTCAGTGGGTTCCCGGGCATTGATCCCGGAACACCGACTGCCCAGGTGTAGGTATATGAACTTAAACCGATTTGCATGTTACTTACCCGGTAAGTTAAATCCTTTGGAGACGTCATCAAGTATAAGGACCCAGTCATTACCTCTCCCGTTTGAAGGCGGCGTGAACTTCCTGGGTCTCATATCATCGATAGTCTCGATAAGAGTTGATTCCCCTGTCCTGGGGTCATACCAGTAGGAATGAACAGCTTCACTTTTCATTTTTTCAAGATCAATTTCTGCACTCCATCCTGTCGGGAAGTACACAAAAGCATAGCCATCCCCGCGTGTGGCAACAACATAGTCAGTTTCAGGATAATATGCCGGGACAATAAGAGACTGGTCAGGGATTCTCGAGAGAAAAGGACGTGATTCAATTAGTCTGCGGGCATGAATAAGGTCAGATGCCCCGGGCAGATCAAGAACATCGTACCAGTTATTCCTGGCAAGACCTACGGCTTCTCTATCGGGAGTCTTCATCTGCCATATCGGATGGCATCCGTATGTATGGCCGAATGCACCGCTGAAGAGGTTCCAGTAAAGAGCCTGCCTTACATCGGCATCGTCGAACCAGCCCATTACATTTGGATTCCAGTTTACCGGATGATCTTCATACCTCGGTTCGCCATCAAGGCAGGGCTTAACAGGCTGCAGATTGTAATCCCTGACTACATATCTGAGGTAAGCTGCATAGGACCTCTGTCCGTGTCCGGTTTGTATCATATTAAAATCAAGCCATGAACTGTTATGAAACCATGTGGAAGAGCTGTTCTCACCCATCGGATGATAAGTCATCAGATGGTTCTTGTCAACAGATTTAATACCTTCAGCCAGTGCATTCCATACCTCGAAGTTATCGCCCCCTCCCTGCCTGTCGCCACCGTTGATCCAGATAATATTTTTGTAATCTTTATATCTCGCCCCTATCCACTTTCCGTATCCGAATGCATTCTCTTTATTGAATACCTTCGGACCCTTTCCCCATCTTTGTGGATCCACCTTATCGCCCCATGTTGGAAGTAAACCAATATAAAGACCTTTTTCGGCAGCCTTCTTTATCACCCAGTCAACATGGGCAAAGTAGGATTCATTCGGTTTTAAGGGATCATTATTGATCAAAGGTTTGTTGCCTTCTGAATTGGGAGTATTCAGCCCGTCGAGTTCGGCAAGTGCAACTGCCTGTATTACAGTGAATCCTTTGGCCCTTCGGTTTTCGAGGTATTTTTCAGTTTCATCTTTGTTCAATCTGTGAAAAAGCTCCCATCCGGTATCGCCAAGGTAGAAGAAGGGAGTTCTGTCCTCGTGAACCAGGTATCTTTTATTTTCGGAAACCATCAGTTTCCCATGCGACAGATCGGCAGAGGGGCCCTGCCAGGGTTTTTCCTGGGAGTGGGAGAGTGTGAAGGTAAATAATGCTAAGATAATCAGAGTTATAAACTTATTCATGGAATTGTTTTTATATAGATTAAATCATTATTATTTTGTCTCATGAACTCACCCCCTTCCTTCGCTCCGCTCAGGACTCCCCCTCTCTGCTTTGCAATGAGGGGGAAATTTCTAAACTTATTATTTTTTACACCCCCTCTTTACGAAGTAGAGAGGGGGCCGGGGGGTGAGTACATGTTAAATTTATGCAAATCTCGAGTAAACGATAAGCACCAACCCGACCAGGTAGAAAGCAAACATCAGCGTCAGCAGCAGGTTTGTACCCTTTGGTGCATCCCTGAATTCTTTCCAGATAAAGATTCCCCATAGTGCAGCAACAACCGGTGCTGCATTGCTCAATCCATATGATATTGCCGGACTTGCTGCACCCACTGACATAAAGCTGACAGAGTTGCCAAGGCACCAGATTGCTCCACCCAGCATTCCCAGAAGATGCGCCCTGGAATTACCCCTGATCCATTCCGAAAATTTAACCGGCGAGCCCTGTACCGGTCTGGCCATAAATATGGGATTCACAATAATTGTGCTTAAGAGAGCACCGATAGAAAAGAATACCACCGCAGTATAAGAGCTTATCTTTCCATCGTCGGCAGGGGAGAAGTCTGTCGCCATCGAGGAGGCCACAAACCTGTAGAAGAATGCAATGCATAAACCGGCAGCGAAAGCAAGTGCAATGCCCTTAAAGGAAGGTTTCTTCTGATGAACGGCGAGCTTCCTGTACGATTGCATACTTACCAGTATAGCCAGAATGATTACAGCTGTTCCGCCGAAAAGGAGTGCAGGATTACCCTCAGGTTTCCCTATGTAATTTATCAGGATTCCGAGTGTCCAGCCTATACCGCCTCCGATAGGGAAGGCAACTGACATGCCGGCAATTGATATTGAAGCAACAAGCAGCAGTGTACCTATATTCCAGATAAATCCGCCCAGCGCTGATGAGAGCAGATTTTTTGGATCGGCCTGGGCCAGATCGGGCATAAAACTGCGGCCTTCTTCTCCAAAACTGCCAAAAGTAAATGCCATAATAAGAGCAAAGAGCAATATTCCGATAGAATAATCCCAGTAGAAAAGTTCAAAACGCCACTCTTTGCCAATAAGATTCTGTGTGTTCTGCCACGATCCCCAGCATACCATTGCAACAAAACACAGAAATACCGCTAATCCGTAATTCTGAACAAGTACCATAAATTATAATGTTTAAGTTTCCGGTTTTTATAAAAATATAAGTTTCAGATCAGATATCGTTAACAATCCATTCAGTATTTATGAAACTTATTGAAAAAGGTTCCAGAAGAAGATTTTCTATAAGGTTAATTCTTGTACAGGGAGAATTATCTATCCACTTCAGATCGCTTACTGCATCCGGATAATTTCCTGCATGCAATTGTCTCAAACCTGCATGACCCGGTATTCCCGTTATGGATATATTTTGCCTGTCAGCAGTAAAATTAACTGCAATTATCCTGGTCTTTTTTCCATCGGATAGTACAAGGCAATCAAATTTCAGGGGATGCGAACTGCTGCTTTTAATCACCTTCAGGAACTTATCCTGAAGAAGAAACTTAAATACAGTTGCAGCAGGAAAGATCATTCCCGGAACAGACTGAAACCTATCCGGCCATCTTGAAGGGAGATCACCCTGAATGATACCTCTTTCTCCGGCTGTTTCATAATATGTTGCCCCGCTTAATCCTGATTCACAGAGATATTTAAGGCTTCCTGCTGTCCAGCAGCCGCCAAATAGTGACATTAACCTGCTGTCAACCTGAGGAGGAAGAGAATCTTCCGTATGAGGAGTTTCATAGTTTTCTACGTTTGCATTAAACCTTCTCTTGATATTGACAGGTGATACCCATATTCCTCTTCCATCTGAAAACTGCCTGGCGCTCTCAACAGTATGCAACTGAGCCTGCAGATTTTCGGTCAGAGTAGTATTGTCAGATGCATGTTCCTGAGGTTGAACTGAATAGCATATAAGATCACCTGGTGCCGACTCAGGTCTGTCGAAATTGATCTGGGCAAAATTTGCATTGGTGCCATAGCCTGTTATCAACAGGGGTATAGCTTTCTTAAGAAGAGGGGTTACAAGGCTTGTAAGGATTAGGGGAGTTACTAACCAGGTTCTGTGATAAAGTAAAATAACTGATATTCGTGGATTGCAGGATGATATCCATTCGATGAGATCATTCACCTCGCGAAGAAATCCATCATCAAAGAAGAGAGCCAGCTCAAGAGGATATCCCATCTCCAGAGCCTCTTTTCCAGCCAGATCAGCTTTCTTTTTCCAATCACTGGTGTACATGTGCAGATCGGTACGGTAATGATCAAACCCGATATTTTTAATTGTTCCTGCTTCATTTTCTGTTAAAGGGATATCTCTTGTGGAACGACAGATTCCAATCTTTGGCAGGGGGAGGTGAATCTCAGGGTTGATTGTTATTGTTTGCTGAACAGCCGGGCCTTTCTTTTCAGGAAAGCTCCTGACTACTTTCAGAATGACCTTCTGGTTTATCTTTTCTCCCTTCCTTATTAAAGAAGGTGAAGGCAGGCTCTGAGGTGTACAATATGTCTTATATGAAGTATCTGTCCAGTTTCGCTGGTCTTCTGTCTCAAATATATCTCCCGAAAAATCAAGTCGGAATTCAGTCCCGTTTGCTTCCCATCTCATGGAATTAATGTCTCTGAATGGCTGCAGAGGATCAATTTCAACAGGAAATATGCATGTTTCTGTACTTTGATCACTGTGGGTAATTATGCATGGTTTACCTGAACAGTTTTCCACCGGGTGCAAAACACAGAAGCCGATGCGGCATTTTTCAAAAGTATCAAGCGCTTCACCTTCAAAACTTAAGCTTATTTTATTATCAGACTGCCCTTCAATCAGGTAACGGGCTGAAAAATTAACCTCCCGCGACTTGTACAGACATCTATATACAATTTTGAATGAGCTGGAACCTCTTTCAATCCATTCATTTGTTATCACCGGTTTTATTGTCAGCCATTCCTTATCCCTGACCGCAGAATAAATCATTCTGATTATCTCATTTTCTCCTGCTGATATATACCTGATACTGCCATTTTCATACAGCATAGTAAGTCTTCCGGCATTTAGCGTTACACCAGGTTTCTGGATATGATCACCTGACCATATGTGTCTGATATCTGTTGACACCTATAAATATCCTTTCTTATTTTAAATATACTATATTAATTCTTCACGAATGCATTACCCCGTTTCTGTCTGAGCTCCGACGAGAATGATGTAACCATAGCTTTAAAATCTTCATTTTTTGAGAGATTTATATTTTCATCGGGATCGGAATTGTGATCAAATAACATATTTGCAACTGCCGAATCCTTTTCATTGAGGAACTCTGTATAGAAGTAATCATCCTGAATAAGTGTTACTCCCGCAAAGAATTTGCTTACAGCAAAATCTTTCTCCTGTTTTTCAGGATTTTTCAGTCTGCCTGCAAGGCTTTCTCCTTCCAGGTGAGAAGGAAGAGAAATGCCCGTCAGTTCACAAAGTGTAGGGTATATATCGATGAACTCCGTGATAATGTTATTCTTACTTCCATGGGTCAATCCGGGGACCTTAATTATAAGCGGTGCATTAAGTGAGGTATTGAAGTTACAATGTTTACACCAGAGCCCATGTTCTCCAAGGTTCCATCCATGGTCGCCCCACAGGATGACTATCGTGTTTTCTGCAAGTCCGTTTTTCTCCAGTTCATCAAGTATTAGCCCGATTTGTGCATCAGCATAGCTTACACAAGCATAATAGCCGTGACGAAGCTTGTTTGCAGCAGAATCGGAAAGGGATCCCGTTTCAGGGATTGAATAGTATTGCCTTAATTCACCCCACTTATGGAGTGCCTGTGATGGAGCATCTTTGGGAGGATAAGGATTATTTGCTGTGCCTATAACTGAAGGATCATAAATATCCCAGTATTTTTTTGGAGCATTGAAAGGAAGATGTGGCTTAAGGAATCCTACAGCCAGGAAGAAAGGCTTTCCTTTATTCCCGGAATCTCTTAGGAATTCTATTGCTTTCTGTGTCGTTTTACCATCGAAATATGCAGTATCCGGAACATCAGAACACTCAAATGGCATCCCCCTTTTAATAAGAGTATCGATCCTGATATTATCTTCCTTGGTGTAATTCCTCCATGATCCTTTGCCGGAAGGCCTCCATTCTTGATCCCATGAATCCCTGCTATCATACATATGATGAAATACCTTGCTCAGAGAGACAGTATAATAACCGTTGTTTCTGAAATGTTTTGGGAGAGTAAGAGCCCCCGGGTTATCCTTTTCTGCCCAGGTGTCAAAATCAATAAATCTGTAACTTGTTGGTCTTGTTCCTGTTAGTAAGCTGGCGCGCGAAGCTCCTGATACTGGTATATTACAATATGCCCGCTGGAACACTACACCGGCGGAAGCAAGCCTGTCTATATTAGGAGAGGAAATGATCCTGTTGCCATAGCATCCTAATTCAGGTCTCAAATCATCAACTGCTATGAACAAAATATTTGGACTGGATTCATTGGGTTTTTTATTAGCATTATTGTCACTGCAGGCAGAAGCTGCGATAGCACCAATACAAAATACCAAGTGTCTATGAGAAATCTTTTTCATTGGTTATAGGATATCTTTTATCAGTATCAGAATGTCAGATTTTTAAGATAATTACCTGATGATTTAAGACAGGCAAGACCATCAGGAACATTATCTCTCTCTACAATATAGTGTTTTATTCCATGTTTGTCAGCCTCTTTAAACAGGGATAGAAAATCTAAAATCCCTGATCCGGGACATTCGAAATCCTGTAAATCACCGGGAACCATATCCTTAACATGCAAAACGGGAAATCTTCCGGAATATTTCTTCATTACCTCAAGAGGATCAGCACCTCCCTTTCTTACCCAGTAGAGATCGAGCTCGCAGAAAACCAGGTTTTTATCGGTATTATTCATCAGGTAGTCAAATGGCAGGCCATTATCCATTGGTGTAAATTCCTTATTATGATTGTGCCAGCACAGTATTAGTCCGTTATCCTTGCATACTTTGCCCAGGTAGTTCAGTCTCTCTGTGCTCTTTTTACAATCTTCCAGAGTGAATGGGCCACCGGTATACCATGGCCAATAGACTATAGCATATTTTACTTTAAGGCTTTTAAGCAGTGTCATGCTTTTCTTTAAGTCTTCTTCACCTGCTTTAAATTCAAAACCGCCTGCCGGAAGTGACATCCCTATTTCTTTAAGATAAGCAAGGAAGGTTTCAGCCGAATCACCCATGAAATTACCTGTTTCAATCTCGGTGAATCCATATGATGCAGCCTGTTTCAGGACAGCTTTCCAGTCGCCTTTAAGTTCTTTACCTATTATTCCGGAAATGAAACCGAAATTTTTAAGTTTTTTCTTCTCCTGAACTGCAAGAGATTCAGGAGCTAAGAGAGCAACTGATATAGCAGCTGCTGTACCTGTAATAAATTTTCGACGTGTTATCATAAGTTTGTATTTTGATTTAATACTTTTTTATAACCACGGAGAGCACGGATGTCCACGGAGATATTTTCTCAGAATCTCCTCCTCTCCCCATCTTTCTAAAATGAGGGCAATGTCCATGGCTGACGATAGGCTGGCTTAATAAGCTGGTTTGCTTTCTCACTGTTAGTGAATCTGTTATTTGCATCATCCCATAATAACATCGATTCACCGGTTCTGGCAGCTATGTTGGGAATATGCACATGAATTGCTGCAGCCCTTCCAATCTCAGGCGGACATGCAGGTTTTGACCTTGTTTTTATGCACTCTATGAAGTTTTTTGCATGGTCTGAATGAGACTCTTTTCCTTCAGTAAATTTATACTCATCTGTCTTGGTTTTCTTAGCAAGACTATCCCATTCAGGGCGGACAATGAGTTTATTCCTGTCGACTGTAATTGTGGCCAGATCACCCACGAATGCAAGCCCGTAAGGGGAATCATATGGCCCGCTCTGGATACCGGCTGTCATATCCCAGTTTATTACAAAATCAGATTTGGGATATATTACCGACATTGAATCGAAGGTCTCCCTGCTCCTTGGTTCTTCGAATGTATTAGCTCCGTAAATAAGGACCTTTTCCGGTGCGGTAGTGATATCTTTAGCCCATAGAGCTATGTCGAGAAGATGAACTCCCCAGTCAGACATCAATCCTCCGCCGTAATCCCAGAACATCCTCCATACTCCATGGAACCTTGTTTTATTGAAAGATCTTGATGGTGCAGGGCCGAGCCACATGTCAAAATCAACTCCTGAAGGAACAGGCTCATCGGGAACAATTTGTTGTCCCACTCCATATGAAAAATTAGCCCAGATATTTACCCTCCTCAGGTTTCCGATCTTTCCTGATTTAATTAGTTCCATCGCTTTCAGGAAAACAAATCCGCTTCTCTGCTGCTGACCGATCTGAACAATCCGGTTGCTGTAATAATTTGCAGCTTTAACCATAATATTGCATTCGGCAATGGAATTTGCCATCGGTTTCTCCACGTAAACATCCTTGCCTGCCTGAAGAGCATAAACAGTCATCAGGCAGTGCCAGTGATCAGGCGTTCCTATTATAACAGCATCGATATCCTTCTGCTCAAGGAGTTTTCTGAAGTCTTTGTAAAGCTTTGGCGACTGGTTGAATTTCTTTTTCAGATCTGCTGCTTTCTCGTTCAGCACATTCTCATCAACGTCGCACAATGCAACGCAATTCACTCCGGGATTTGAGAGATGCTGCTGCAGATCTCCGTATCCCATATTCCTGCATCCGATGAGGCCAATGTTCACAGTATCTGAGGGAGCCGGAGAGTCGGAAATGTTTTTTGCAGCAAGAATCCCAGACATACCTATTCCGGCTGTCGTTAATGCTGTATTGCTTATGAATTTTCTTCGATCCATTTTTTTAAGTATTATTGTATTACTTCCACCGGATTATAGATTATATAAATATAGGATGAAAAAGTTAAACCGCATACCATGTGTTATCATTTTAACATTACTTATCTCCTGTTCAGGAGAGAAAGGTCCGCAGCCTGCATTAAGTGATACTCTGATAATTAGCGATACTATTCAATATCATACAGTGCGAATCTCTAAAACAGATGGTTCCATACTCCCCTGGTATTCAGCAGACTTAGGAATATCTTATGACACTGTTTTGATACTCGTGTGGGATTTCTGGAATAAAATGGAGACCGATTCAAATGGCCTTAAGTATTATATGAACCATCAGGTATGGAAACCGGAACATGATATGCGTGGCCTCGGGGGTGATCAGAACAATATGGCTCTCTCTTCATGGACTCTGCTTTATGCATATACCGGGTATCCCCCGATCATTGAAAATATGAGGTATATAGCAGACACCTACCTTGAAAGATCTTTATCAGGAAAAGAGGATAAATGGCCATATCTGCCATACCCTTACAATACAGATATTCACTCAGGAGTCTATGATGGTGATATGCGCAACGGGAAATGGATAACACAACCGGATAAGGCAGGCAGCTTTGGCTATGAACTTGTTAACCTGTACAAAATTACCGGAGATAAACGATATCTTGAGGCAGCCCTTAGAATAGCAGGAACACTGGCTTCGCATATTCAGGAGGGTGACAGTCTCAAATCACCCCTCCCATTCAGAATGAATGCAAAAACCGGAGAATCAGGCTCCTTATTCGACAATATGGGTTCAGGCAAAAAAGTCAGAGATGCTCTTTATACATCCAACTGGACCGGAACCATGATGATGTTTGAAGAGTTGACAATTCTTGATCCGGACAGGTCAGAGAAGTACAGAAAATGTTTCAGTATTTTTCTCGATTGGATGAAATCCTATCCGTTGAAGACTAATAAATGGGGCCCTTTCTTTGAGGATATACCCGGATGGAGTGATACCCAGACCAATGCCATCAGCTTTGCTATGTTCATTTTAAATAACAGGGAGCTTTTTCCTGACTGGAAGAATGAGGTTAAAGGAATTATTGACTGGACATATCGTGAACTTGGGAACCATGAATATGAGAAATATAAAGTAACTGTTATGAATGAGCAGACGGTTTACAGAGTGCCGGGAAACAGCCATTCTTCGCGCCAGGCATCGGTTGAACTGATGTATGCTGCCTTATCGGTTGATACCTCCCTTATCACAAATGCTATCCGGACACTCAACTGGGCAACATATACCGTTGCTTCCGACGGAAGGAACCGCTACATCCGTGATGACATATGGCTGACAGACGGATATGGAGATTATGTAAGGCACTATCTGAGAGCAATGGCGGCAATGCCTGATCTGGCGCCATCTGACAAAAACCGTTTCCTCGGAACTACCTCTGTTGTAACAAAAATTGAATACCTTGAGACATCAATCAAATATTCAACATATACGGAAGCAACAGATGTTTTGAGGTTAAAAACAAAACCTTTATCGGTGAAATGTGACAGGTTAGCCATGCAGGAGACCTCAGAAGTGAAAGTAGATGGCTATTCCTGGGAGCCTCTTTCAACAGGAGGGATACTCCGGGTCGGTCATAAATGCAATAATATTGAGATAACATTCAATTAAAATGAAAATATCCTTAGGCATCACTCTGTTGTTTTTGACATTTCCATACTATGTTATTTCAAGTAATATTGTTGAAATACAGCCTGTTGACAGGCATATCCTTGTTGTCAGGTTTGATGACGGATATGTGAGAAACCATGGATACCATGAAACAGGGGTAAATGACACGGTATTTCGGGATCCGCTTGACATCGGAAAGGCTGTTAATATTCTGAATTATTCCCTTACGAGTAAGAATGACCAGGACTACACAAAAGGTGTAAATCCAAAGATGATAAGCAGGAAAAGCAAGCCAACAGAGTTCTCCTGGAATAAGGTTGAAAATTATCCCGTTGTTATGGAACACTGGATTTACCTGGAATTTCCATTTCCTTTGAAGGCAGGCATGAATTATGAATTGAAAGTGAATAATCTGGCTGAATATATAAATGAATTTAGTTTCTTGTTTGATCCTTTCAGCATGCTCTCGCCTTCAATACATGTCAACCAGCTTGGCTTCATTCCGGAATCTGAAAAAAAGTTTGCATATATTTCTCACTGGATGGGAGACAGGGGAGGATTTGAAAGCAATGATATTAATGGAAGGGCTTTTTATCTTGTTAGCTCTGTTAACAGTAAAGTTGTATATAACGGTATTGTCAGGAAATTCTCAGATTTTCAAACTGCAAGACCTGACGTTCCGGTTAATGAAAGTATAAGAGGCTCAATGTCAGGGGCTGATATATGGGCATGCGATTTTTCAGCATATGGTAAGCCGGGGGAATACAGGATTGTGGTTGAAGGAATGGGTTGCAGCTATGATTTTGAGATTGATGCCGATATCTACAGGGATGCTTTCTACTTTTCCTGCAGGGGTCTTTTTCACCAGAGAAGCGGAATTGAGAGGGAAGCAAAATATACCAAATGGACCAGACCTGCTGATCATAATCCTAAGATCACACCTGAATATTACGGTGCTTCTTCAAAACACAGGGTTTACCTGACGAGTATCAGGAATTCTGATCTTACAGATGAATCGGGACATAATCAGAAGGAAAAAATCCTGAATAGTATTATCGATACACTTGATAATTGCTGGGGATTTTATCATGATGCAGGCGACTGGGATGGGTATAGTTCGCATATCCGTGTTCCAAGGGAATTGCTTATGGCATATGAGATTGCTCCTGAAAACTTTTCCGATGGTGAATTAAATATCCCTGAAAGCGGAAACGGTATTCCCGATATTCTTGATGAAGCAGCGTGGCTTATCAATTATTTCAGGAGGAATGTGGGAAAAACAGGAGGTATTTTCGGTGACAGGATACATACAGAATTTTGCGACAGTTTTCCAATGATAGGGATGGGAATACCTTCATGGGAAGACCCTGGTTTCAGTATCGCATTCGGCGAGGATCCCAGGTTATCATATGACTTTGCAGCTCTGGCAATTGAGTATTCCTGGTGCCTGAAGAATAAAACAAAGGGTTTGAAAAAAGCAATTCTGGATAGCCTGAGTGATTATGAAGAGGCTGCATATTCTGCCTACAGATGGGCTGAGAGTAATACTCTTCCTGAAGATTCTGCTAAAGTAATTGCATCAAGGGCTACTGCTGATGTCTGGATTTATAAAATGACCGGCGACATTAAATTTCAGGAATCATTTTCAGCTATCTTCAAACAAAAGATAAAAGGCAGCAACAGACTGGGTGAATATAATTTTATCTGGGCCCTTTATTCCTATGCTCTTCTTCCGGAATATTTTACCGGACTCGACAAAGAGCTCTGGAAGGAGGTCAGGGCAATTGTAGTTGATTATGCTCAGAACCGTGTTACCAATGCCATTGATGCCGGAAGAGGATTTCGTGCCGGAGGCAATCCATCTGCCAGGGCTCTCCAGGGTTCGGCCACTATTCCTTATGCAATGCCTGCACTTGTTGCATGGAAGATAACAGGTATCAGGAAGTATTTTAATGTCGCCCAGACATCTGCGGATTATGCTCTCGGAGGCAATCCGCTGAATACCCTCTGGCTGACAGGGCTTGGCGATAATCCTCCAAAACATATTATGAACCTCGATTCATATTATGACAATATTGAAGATCCGATACCCGGCATAGCTCCCTATGGTCCATGCCCAAGGTGTGACTGGATGAGCCGCCCGGGCGACAGCTGCAGGGGAGCGGGTCCGTGGGATAATGATTATGCCCTTGATAATGTGTATCCTGCTTCATCATTATGGCCAATCCATGAACTCTGGTTCGATAATCCGTATAGTCCGCCCTCAGGAGAATATACTGTACATCAGACTGTTGCTCCTTCTGCCGCGGTATATGGAATGCTGTGCCAGCAGGGTGGAAAGAGGAAACCAAACCAGCCACCCGTGGCTTCGATTAAGCAATCTGTTAATTCTGATGGTTCTGCTATCGTGCTTGAGGTAAGGGCAGGGGATAGTGATGGAAGAATTGAAAGAGTTGAATTTTATGTTGATCACAAGTTGCGGTATATTGACAAATCTCCGCCTTACAGGTTTGAATTTCTGAAGGGGAATGAACCATTCAGGACCGCTGAAACAAAGGTATTTGATAATAAGGGAGCCCGGACTGTAGCAAGGAACCAATAAACAGTATATCCTGAACTGCTGTTTATGGTTAAGTGATCATTGTTCAATGAATTCCAAAAATCTTCGGCTAAAGCTTTCTCATCGATTTTTGAAAATACTCTGATCTCTCTCTGCTTGTTTTCAGGAGGTGTGGAAGCTTTGATGATGGTTGACTTATCCGGGTTAAGGTATGCTTCAACTAATGCCAGATCCCACATTACCCTTTTCTTATCCTGCGGATTCTGTTCCATCCATCTTTCCTTGAGTATTCTTTGAATTATAAGAAGCTTCACCCTGAAAGCTGTCAATTCTCAGGTTATCGAAATCAGTTACTTCAACCGGCCACAATATCACAATCGGAGATTCTTATGTTTCGCGATGCGGTGCAATGTATCCCGTCACTGTTCGGTATAAGGACATTGTTCCTTATTGTAATGCCTTCTATAAGAACATCTTCACAATAACCAAACCTGATTGCCCAGATCGGGGTGTCTTTAACTGTTATGCCAGACAAAGTAACCCCGGTGCAGTGGAAGAAGACTATTGTCATGCCTGGCATTGAAATTCTTTTCACCGGTCCGTCGGTAAAGAAGGTACCATCTTTCATATATTCTTCCTTTTGTCTGGTAAGGGATCTTTCGAAATCAGGGGAACCGTGATTCTGGCTGAAATCATAGAAATACGATCCGCTTGCATCAATAGTTCCATCGCCTGTAATCGACACATTACATGCATCCTCGCAGAAAAAAATTCCTCTCCTGGAATTACCTGCTTTGTAATCTTCAATGTTTTCACTCCCCTTAAGCACTGAGCCGCTTTCGAGGAATATATTTATGTTGCTCTTCAGTGTAACAGGACCGGTGATGAAGGTTCCGGGGGGGACGACAACCCTGCCGCCTCCGGAAGCAAAGCATTCGTCAACGGCTTTTTGTAGGGCTGCCGTTGAATTTGTCCCTCTGACTGCTCCATAATCAGTTATATGGTAATCGCGTGCGGATACTGTTTCCGGTGTCAGCAAAATTGAAAAAAACAGGAGTAGATTAATTAAAGATGATGGTGCTTTCATATAATAGTAAATTACGGCTAAGTATTTAAAACTGAATCGTTCTGAACGAATAGATTGTCCATAGTAAGACTGTTTTGAACAAGACCTGCGCCTGCACTGTTACGGTCTATTCCGAAGGTAGTAATAAAAGTAAGGAATAATGCTTTCCTTGTTTCTGTTTCTTCCCTGAAAAGTGAGATTTTATTCTGAAGTACCTTCTGGTATTTTTTATCAATCCTGAACGGACTAACCGAGAATTTAATTTCACAGATATTTATAGTCTGATCTCTTCTGTCAATTACAAGGTCAATTTGTGCTCCTTTTTTTTTATCGGCATAGCGCCATGATGAAACAGATGTTTGTACACCTGAAATGCCAAGTGAATGTTTTATCTGACTGGTATGATTCAGGCAGATTGTTTCGAAAGCATATCCACTCCAGGTTCTGAACAGAGGAGTATCAAAATATGTAATCCAGCTGGCAGATTCATTTTTGCCAAGGCCCCTGAGAAATCTCAGATAGAAAAGAGTATAATGGTCAGTAAGCTGATACAGGCTGTTGCGTATTTTTTTTCCGAAAGGCAGATACTTGCTCAGAAAACCGCTCTCTTCAAGTTCTTGCAGAATTCTTGTAGAGCTTCCTGCATTTGGCAAACCGGTCAGACGGAGTATATCATCACGTGTAATACCGGTTGCTTTTGAGGCTATGGCTATAATTATTGCCTCATGTTTCTGATAATTATCGAACAGTGATCTGAACAGGTTGGTAAATTCATTCCTGAGCAAACCGGTCACAGTGAAGCAGATATCATTAATATTTTGTACAGCGCTTTTCCCTTTCAAAACTTGATCCCAGTAAAAGGGTATACCACCAAGTGCCATATATAACTGAATTATCTGATAACGGTCCAATAGGATCTCACCTGACCTCAGGAAAAGTTCGCATTCTTCAAGTGTGAAAGGATATATTTTTATCCGTTTTGTTACCCTGTTATGAAGCCCCCCCTTGTCATTGATCAACCTGTTTATCATCCATGATGCTGCCGATCCGCATACAACAAGAATTATGTCTTTTCTTGCCGATGCCCAGTGGTTCCAGAAATGTTCAAGAGCCGGTATAAAACCAGAGTTTTGAGTATCAAACCACGGAAGTTCATCTAAAAATACAACCTTTCGTGGAGTTGGACTCTTTTCAAGATGTGATTTGAGCATTTCGAATGCTTCCAGCCAGTCAGAAGGTGGTTTTAACTGATCATCCGGATTTAATTTTACCAGTTCGATGTAGAAATTTGCGAGCTGCATTGAAAAGCCTGCTTTGCTGAGTGCAGTAACATGATATGTGAAATCACCGGGAAAGGCCTGTCGTATAAAGAAAGTCTTCCCGACTCTCCTTCTCCCATAAACAGCAACAAACTCCGATCTTCCTGAATTTATGACAGTTTTCAGCAGATCAAGCTCCTTTTTGCGTCCGATGAACTGTTTCATTACGGTTTTATTCTGGCTTCAAATATAATAGAATACTATAATAAAGCAAAATTAACTAAATGAATATGGCTTTAACTGTATTTATATTAGGTGTTAAAGCCAAATCAATGTTTTACATTTTCCTGAAACACATTGGATATTTGTATCATTTCAAACAGATGGAGAGTGAGTTCCTGAGAATTCCTCAATTTCCTTTCTTATGGGTGCAGAAGGCTGTGCGCCAAGCCTGGTCACTGAGATAGCTGACGCAGCTCCTGCAAATCTCACAGCCTCAGTCAGCGATTTTCCTTCAACCAGGGCAACGGCCAGGCTCCCGCAATAAACATCGCCTGCTGCTGTTGTATCAACCGCTTTCACTTTATAAGCAGGAATAAATCCTGTAAAGTCAGAAGAGGCCACATATGATCCTCTTGCACCCAGAGTTATAATTGCAATTTTACATCCGAGTTTCAACAGTTCCTGTGCAGCTGTTTTTATCTCATCATCAGTTTCAACTTTCAATCCTGTGACCATTGATGCCTCTATTTCATTGACAACAAATGCATAGGTCTTTTTCAGCACTGAGAGGTCGAAAGGCCTGGCGGGAGCAAGGTTAAACAGTACCTTTATCTTATGTTTTTCTGCAAGTTCAAAAACGTAGCTGGTTGTTTCAAATGGTATTTCCATCTGCATCACTATCATTTCAGCCTTGAGAATGGCAGTCAGAGCCTGGTCAATATGAGCAGGAGTCAGCTTGTAATTGGCGCCTGAAGCAACAGACAGATAGTTGTTACCATCTTTGTCAAGCATTATAAGAGCCGATCCGGTTGCTTCATCCCTGTCTCTGAAAACGTAAGAGGTTTCAATGTTGTCTTTTTTGAAGTTTTCCATCAGGTTTTCAGCATAGAGATCTTCCCCGAGACAAGTTACAAATGTTACATTTCCACCTGCTCTTGCAGCTCCTACCGCCTGGTTTGCCCCTTTCCCTCCATAGTTCTGGAAGAAAACTCCACCGGTAACTGTCTCTCCGAAACCGGGAAGTTTTTCTGTTTTAATCAGGAAGTCGACATTGGTGCTTCCTATTACAAGGATTTTACTGCTCATAGTATTTTTGAATTAAAGCCTGGCTATTATAATCAGAGCCAGCCCGATAATAAATGTTACAAACATGGTAACCAGGTACTTGTTGATAGATGGCGGAGCCCCTTTGAATTCTTTAAAGACAAAGACACCCCAGGCTGCACCTATCATTGTAGCGCCTTGTCCGAGACCATAGGAGATTGCGGGACCAGCCTTGTCAGATGCAATCAGGTTAAAAAGAAATCCGGTAAGCCAGATCATTCCGCCAAGGAGTCCGAATATATGCTGCCTTAGCGTACCGTTTGTGAAATAATCCTTATAGGTCGACTTGCTTCCTTCAACAGGTTTATACATAAAGAAAGTGTTCCATAGAAAGTTTGATATAAAGACACCAAGAGAGAAAATAAGCACAGCAGAATATGGGGTCATTTTCCCCGGATCAGGGGAGGTGAAATTGAGTGTCATACCGTCAGCAACAAAACGGTAGAAAAATCCCATAATAATACCGGCAAGTACCGACAGCACGATTCCTTTTGCAGGGGTTGATCCCTTTGATTTCGAGACCTTTGATGAGGCCAGGGCATTAACGACTATAGCAACCACAACAAGTGCTACCCCGCCAAAAAGCAGGATCGGGTCACCGGCCGGATTCTTTGCATAATTAACGATCACGCCGATTACCAGTGCCAGTCCTACACCAACCGGAAAGGCTACTGAAATACCTGCAACTACTATTGCAGCCACGATCAGCAGGTTTGAAAGATTAAATACAATTCCCCCGACAAAAGCCGAGGTGATTGAGGATGTATCGGCTTGCTGCAGATCGGCAATAAAGCTTCTTCCGTTTTCACCTGTACTTCCCATTGTAAGACCATAGATGAGCGTCATTATTATGAGTCCCAGGGAATAATCCCAGTAAAACATCGGGAATGGCCATCTCGCAGTTGATACTTTTGCGGTATTGGCCCATGATCCCCAGCATAACATTGTGATGATACAGAAGAATACTGCAAGCGCGTAAGAGTTGATGATAAACATGGTATTAATTTTAAATAGTTTAATGCTTAATGTTAAAAGGTTTAATGCTTAATGATAAATATTTTAAAAGGATATTAATGCCTGTTTAAATTGATGAAACCCACATGATTGACCAAAATCACAAACACATATGAATAAAATTTTCAATCATGTGCGGTTCCATCCGACCTTTAAAATCAAAATTATATACGGATGAAATATAATGAAAATTAATTATTTTTAATTTAAATAAACACTTAGTCAAATGAAAACATATTCAAGGAGAGAATTTGTCGGTGCAGGTGCTATGGGCACACTCGCAGCAATGTATTTTAAATCAGATATACTTTTATCTGGCTCAACTCCGTTCAACTGGCCGTTGAGCTTCCAGTCTTACGGGGTCAGGGAGATGCTTGGTCAGGATTTCGATGGGACAATGAAAAAGCTGAGGTCGATAGGGTACAAAGGTATTGAAATGTGCTCTCCAAAAGGATACGAAAAGAGTGGATTCGGTCCTCTCACTGCTTTTAGTCCGGAAGATCTCCGAAAAAAGATTGAGGATACCGATCTGTTCTGCAAAAGCTGCCATTTCCAATACCCGGAGCTTAAGCCGGACAAAATTCAGGAAACAATAAGTTTCGGTAAAAATCTTGGATTAAAAGACCTGGTAATATCCGGAGCATGGATTAAGAAGGACGCTACTATCGATGACTGGAAAGTTGTTGCCGATGAAATGAATAAGTCGGCCGAACAGGTTAAAAATGCCGGGTTGCAAATGGTTTATCACAATCATTCGATCGGTCCGGAATTAAATGGCGAGAAGCTTTACGACATTCTGATGCGTCTTTATGATCCTGAACTTATCAAAATGCAGTTCCAGCTGGCGGTAGTCTCCGAAGATGTTGATGTAGCAGGTTACATTGCAAAATATCCGGGACGATACATTTCGCTTCATATTCATGACTGGGACCCTGTACAGAAAAAGGTGGTACCCACAGGCAAAGGAGTGATTGACTGGAAGAAACTGCTGGAGACTGCGAAGAAAAGCGGAATTTCTGATTACGGAATGATTGTTGAAATGGAAACAAAGGCTCCCGGGGATCCGTTGCAGGACCTTGTTGAATGTTATAACTATTTGCAGAATCTTAAAATGTAGGAACATGTCATTGTAGGGACATGCCATAGCGTGCCCCTGCATTGACTCCATTAATATACACATAGGGACATGCCATGTCATGTCCCTACATTAACCTGATTATTAAACATGTAGGGTCACGCCATGGCGTGACCTTTACATGTAATTATTTACAATTATTTATTGATATCCTTCGGACTTGTACCGTTTCTCCAGTGTTCCTCTATCTTCTCAAGAGTAACATTCTTTGTCTCGGGTATATAAAAATATCCCCAGATAATGCTGACAATTCCGACCAGAGCGTACAGGAAAAATGCACCGGCCGGGTTTCCCAGATCTTCACCTTTAAGTATAATGGATGTACCGGGTAGTGTAAGTCCCTTCACAAGTTTGAAGAACGTAAATGCTACCAGACCATTGAAGAGCCAGTTTGAAAGTGCTCCTATGCTTGAGCCTATGCCTCTTACACTTAAAGGGAAAACTTCCGATATTATGAGCCATCCGAGTGGTCCGAGACTGATTGCAAAACAAGCTATGTAAAACCAAATAAGAGAAATAGTTAACCACTTTATGGAGTCACCCAGTGTAGCCTGAAGTGCAAAACATGTTCCCATGGCTAAAAGAGCTATTACAATCCCCGTTACTCCTATAAAATATAGTTTTCTCCTTCCAAGTTTGTCGATCATAAAGAGAGAAAGGATAGTGAAAGCTACATTTACAACACCTACGCTCACTGAAGCCCATACAGCTGCCTGAGCATCGGCAAATCCTGACATCAGGAATATCTTCGGACTGTAATATATTATTGTGTTGATACCGGTAAACTGCTGAACAAACATTATACCTACTGCAATTATAAGCGGTACCCTGAGCCATTTTTTAAAAACTTCATTCCATTTAACTTTATTTGTCTTATCAGCTTCAATATCTGCCTTCATTTTTGAAATAACCTCTTCAACAAGTTCAGGGTCCTCAACCTTTTGAAGCACCTCCCGGCACTTATCCTCATGACCCTTACTTATTAGCCACCTTGGTGTCTCGGGAAGGAATGCCATTCCAATGAACATAATGATGGCAGGAATAACTCCGACATAGAACATAGGCCTCCAGCATGAGTTGTAGTCGGGATGACCATCCGGAACAGCAAAGGCCGAATCGCTGAGATATGATACCATAATTCCGATTGTGATAAGGAGCTGAAACATGGAAACCATTTGTCCTCTGGATTTTGTCGGAGAAATTTCAGCGATATAAAGAGGTACGGCAAAAGATGAGACGCCGATAGCTACTCCCAGGAAAAGACGGGCAAAAACCAGCATCAGAGGACTGGGTGCTGCTCCTGACCATAATGCTCCAATGATAAATATTATTGCAGCAGTCAGAATAACCTTCTTCCTTCCGACTATATCTGCAATTCTGCCGCTGAACATGGCTCCCAAAACTGCACCTACAAGTCCGGCGGTAGTTATTATTTCAACCCAACTGTCGTCAATGCCGAATGCTTCCTGAAAAAAGGGTATGGCGCCTGAAATAACGCCTGTGTCAAATCCGAACAGCAAGCCTCCTGTAGCTGCTATTGCAGCAATTATGAACACAAGGCTTTTGTTTTGTGTACTTTTTTTATTCTCAGTCATTTTTTTAAGGTTTAATATCAATTAAAAGGTTTGGTTTCCGGAATATTCAATTTTTTCCTGATCATTATTTCAGGATTATAAAAATAGATTAAAAAACTAAAAATCCAATATCAAAATTTTTTTACCACGAAAAGCGCGGATTTCACAGAATGCAAAATCCGTGTCATTCCATATAATCCATGGTTAAATTCTGGAATTGCTTCAGGATCAGCAGGTATCTTGTTTTTCGAAAAAATAGATTTTATTCAACATATATGAATAAGTTATTTATTATATATTATAGATATACAGATATATACAAAATATATTTAATATTAACATATGCGAATAAGAATTTTTCATACTTTTATGCAATATCCTGATTGAATGGAACCGCTTTACCGTAAACTTCAGCAAAAGATAAAATCCCAGATATTATCGGGAATATATCGCGATGGAGATCTTCTTCCTTCTGAGAGTGATATGATGAAGGCTCATTCATCCACGCGTGGAACGGTCAGGCAGGCACTTGAGAAACTGGTCAGGGAGGGGTATATTATAAAGCAACAGGGGAAGGGAAGCATTGTCCGGAAATCCAGCCGCAGGACTCTGGGAGTACTGTCTGTCAAAGGTTTTTCCCAGATTGTTACCGAAAAGAAACTGGCGGTAACCACTGTAATTATTAAGAAGCCTGAGGTTACTGCCTGGGATGATCCTTTCTTTTATAAGCTTGACGATATAGAAAGAAACTCAGGATGTATTTACCTTAAAAGGGTCAGGTGCGTTGATAAAGAACCGGTAATGCTTGAAACCACATATATCCCGAATCTCAATCTGCCCGGCTTTTGCCGGAACCCTTTTGTAAAAGGTTCATTGTTTGAAACCATGAGTGTAAATTATCAGATTGAGATTACAAAGGTAGAACAGGATCTCAGAGCTATTCTGGCAGACAAAGATTCTTCCGTACTCCTGAATGTAAAAGAGGGAACACCTCTTTTGCATATTTATCTTAAATTTTCAACCAGCAGAGAACACCTTAATATATATAGCTCTCTGATGTGTAATACTTCGGATTTTTCAATAGGAAATAATATGTGACAGCCCTTCGGCAGGCTCAGGGCAGGCAGTTGGAAAAGCCAGCACCCGGTACCAGGAATATAACTTGAACTAACGAAATAAACTTAACAACAATGACCAAAGTATCTGAACTTGCAAAGATGATCGACCATTCGATCTTAAATCCGGTAATGACTGATAATGATCTGAAAAGAGAGTGTGATGTAGCAAAGAAATATGATGTGGCTTCTGTTTGTGTGAAACCTTATGCCGTGAAACAGGCTGCTGAACTCCTTAAAGGCTCAGATGTACTTGTTGGCTGTGTCATCGGATTTCCCCATGGAAATAGCGCAACATCTGTCAAGGTGTTTGAGACAGAGCAGGCTTGCAGGGATGGGGCCGTTGAAATAGATATGGTAATAAATATCGGCAAAGCTTTGCAGGGCGACTGGGATTATGTTGAAAATGAGATCAGGGATGTTACAGAAGCCTCTCACAGGCATAAGGCAATCGTTAAAGTTATCTTCGAAACCGACTTTGTTACAAAGGATGAGGATAAAGTCCGCCTCTGTGAGATATGCACAAAGGTTGGTGCTGATTTTGTGAAAACATCAACAGGATTTGGTTATGTGAAGCAGCCTAACGGTGATTTCAATTATAAAGGTGCAACAATTCACGATATTGAGCTGATGAGGAAGCATTCCGGTCCGAAAGTTCAGGTTAAATGTGCAGGTGGTGTACGGACCCTTGATGATCTTCTGAAGATGAAGGCAGCCGGAGCAACAAGGTCAGGAGCTACGGCTACTGCAGTTATGCTGGAGGAGGCAAATAAAAGATCCGGAGAATGATAAAGAAAGCAGAAGACTTTCTGAGAGACCATAGATTAAGGACCTCAGATATTGATATGGTGGATCTTGTCAGGGTATTCACCGATGATATGATTTCCGGTCTTGAAGGGAAGGAGGGAGCACTACGGATGATACCTACATATATAGAAGCTGAGAACGACTTTCTGACTGATACACCTGTTCTGGCTATTGATGCCGGTGGTACGAATTTCAGAGCTTCGATTGTAACTATCTCTGAATCAGGTTGTCTGGATGTCAGTGATACTGTTAATTACAAAATGCCAGGACTTGAAGGAGAAATCAGCAGCAAAGAGTTCTTCACCACTGTTGCTGATTATATTGACTTTCTTGCATCAAGGGTAGAGCGCATCGGATTCTGTTTTTCATACCCCACAGAGATTCTTCCAAACAGGGACGGAAGGCTGATAAAGTTCTGTAAGGAGGTTCAGGCGCCTGATGTCCATGGGCAGTTAATAGGTAAAAATCTGCTTGAAACTCTGGGAACACCCAATAAAAAGATAGTATTACTCAATGATACAGTTGCCACACTGCTGGCAGGTAAATCGGCCTCTATCGGGAGATCATATGATTCATTTATCGGATATATCCTTGGAACAGGTACAAATACATGCTATATCGAAAGAAATTGTAATATCCTGAAGAAACCCGGACTAAACCCGGAGAGAAGTCAGATAATTAATATTGAATCGGGTGATTTCAGAAGACCTCCGCAAACTGATCTTGATATTCTGTTTGATAACACAACAACCGATCCTGGCAGCTATAAGTTTGAAAAGATGTTCTCGGGAGGCTATTTTGGAGGGTTAACCCTGTTTGTTCTCAAAGCAGCGGCAAAGGAAGGTGTGTTTTCGAACCAGACAGCTGAAGCAATCATTAACTTATCTGAATTACCTTCGTGGGATGCAAATTCATATGTAGCGCGACAGATTGCTCAGGGACATCCTCTTGTGGAGTCAATCCGGAATTGTAATGATGCTGATAGTTGCAGATATATAATTGGTGCATTAATAGATCGGGCTGCAAAGCTTGTTGCAGGAAGTATGTCGTCAGTTATTCTTAAATGCGGCAAGGGAAAGTCTCCCGAAAGACCCGTTCTGATAACAGCTGAGGGAACAACGTTCTATAATCTTCACAATTTCAGGAACAGATTTGGTGCATACTTAAATGAATACCTCTCCGGAGATAATAAGAGGTATATTGAGTTTGCCGAAGTAGCTCAGTCGAGTCTGACAGGAGCTGCACTGGCTGCACTGATAGATTAAAATCTTTTTTGTTTATTTTATAGGATTGAAACAGACTTCATTTTTTTTAAACCTGTTTTAGCTATTGATACAGGATCTTCCTTCCAGTAAGTTTCATTGAAAAGTTCGAGTGAAAGAACCTTTTCCCCGCCCATCATCTTCAGCCTTGAGATTATTTCTTTGAACGGAGCCGCTCCGTCACCCGGATAAACCCTGTCGGAATCATTCTGTTCCTTCCCGGGTTTGGAAGAGATATAATCATTGAAATGGAAGATCTCGATCAGTGATCCGTCAATCATTTTCAGGGTATCAAACGAAGAACCTCCTCTGAACATATGGTAAACATCCGGCAGTATCCTTGCATCCTTATCACCTGCAACAGCCACTATCATAAGTGCCTGGCCTATATGCCACAGTACATCTGAGGCTCCCCAGAACTCAAACTGAGGCATAACACCGGTTTCCCTTCCCAGCTGAAGCAATTCACGGTAACGATCACCTGCCATAAAGAGGTCAAGAGGTTTATCTCCTTTTACTCCGGATGCAGGTGCTGCTATTCTTTTACCCCCTATAGCTGCTGCCATCTCCATCTCCTCCTTCATCTGCCTGAATCCTGATTCCCTGTCTGCTAACCATGGAGCGAATCCGATAGCATTTTCTACAGTCAGGTTTTTATCTGTAAGATATTTCTTTAATTCTGCAGCCTTTTTCCCTGAATCGAGATACTGTTTCAGGTCCCTTATCCATATCTCAATACCATCATACCCTGCCTCGGTTGCAATATCGATATAACGTATTATATCAAGCGGTTTTTTGCTGACGGTTGACGTATTCAGACAGAACCTGAATTTCGTTTCAGGATATGCTGAAGGCGAATTCATCTTATCTGACATCATAGTTCCGATGCCTGCGATTCCAATTATTGAAAGAAACTCTTTTCTTGTTGCCATACTAATTTTTTATTTGTCGCAAAGGCAGAATGGCGCAACGGCGCAAAGGCACAACGGCATAAGGGTGTACGGTATTAGATACATTCTGTTATTTTACTTTTATTGCTCTGACAGCAATATACGGTTTTCCTGGTAAAGGGATCTCTGTCATTCCGCTGAATTCTCCGTTAACAGGAGTGACAGTCATGTTCCATGCATCTATTACCTCAAGCCTGAATTTAACATCTTTTGGCAGGTAGAGTCTGGCTTTAGCCTGCTGGCTGTTGCCATAATAATAAAGGTAAAATTCTTTTTCCTTTATAAGATATGTCTCTTTGTTCCATGTATTATGGAAGGGATAAACACCTTCAGCGGGAGTTTCGGTCATTATCTTATGCAGAAAACCTATTCTTTCAGCACTCTTACCATATAATTTACCTCCTTTTGACCACCACAGAATATTCTCCGGATGGATGTAAGTCTCTCCATGTGTGCAGTATGCTCCCCTGCAATATGAAATCCAGAACCTGTTCATCATCTCCTCAGCTGTCAGGTTCCCCCAATCGTTAGGAATGTTGCCTTCATAAACACATTCGTCAATAATAACAGGTTTATTGTATAGCTCCCTCCAGTCCTGTATATCCTGAAGGTAGGCAGTCTGGATACTCAGATGAGTTATCCATGGTTTTGAGTGATTATACCACTCCATCCCGTTATGGATGCTGCAGAGATGCTGATAAGGATCAGATTCCTGAATTATCCTGAAGTATTTTTCCCACTCTTCATCTGTTTTTCTCAGGATGTCATATTCATTTGCCATTGACCACCAGACGTTGCGGATAGAGGCTATGCGTGCAATAAGATATTTCAGGTTAAAAGCTGCCTGTTCCCGGTTCATTTTATCGAGGTTCCAGTGACCATTGTCATAAGGATGAAAGAGTATTACATCAGCTTCAATTCCAAGCTTCTGCAATTCAAGAATCTTCTTTTCAAAATTCCTGAAGAATTCCGGATTCGGCCTGTTAAAATCCCAGCCTTTCTCTTTCGAACCTTCAAAGGGGTAGAAGGGAGGTTCATTATTTATATACACATCGTAATCCTTGGGCATCACAGTCATTCGGATCTTATTGAACCTGGTTTTTGCCAGAGATGCAAGTGTCTGGTTAACAAGTTCATCAGGCTGATGCACCCAGGCATAGCATGTTGTGCCAACAGGATAGAAAGGCCTGCCATCTGCATATCCGAAATCATATACATTACGGACTTTTACAGGTCCGTGATTATTGCCGGAAGCTGCTGTACAGGAAAAGCTTCCTTTCTTTTTATCAAGCTCTTTAATATTGCTTTTTGTTATATATGTCCAGTCCCCCGGTATATCAGGCATGAACCTGATTTTATAGATCCCATCGCCGTCATAGAAGCCTTCGCAAAAAACTGTCCGGTTAAGAAATCTGAATTCCGCAGATAATTTTACATCAATGAATGGATTACCTGAAACAGGACCTTTAAGTTCGATTTCGTGAACTGAATACTGCTCAACTGTGTTGGCTTTTAGAGTATTAGCAATTATAATGATTGCCGTAATAAATAGTAGTTTTACCCTGATCATGTTCTTATTTTTATTTTTATTTTGATGACTCTCTATATGATACAAGCTTAATACCTTTTTCAGAAACAGCCTTTTTTACTTCACTGCTTGTAAAGACTTTTGTCACTGCATCACGGTCGGCAGCTACATTTTCATAACCGGTATGCCAGATGGCTCTCATCTCCGGGGTGTCAAGTCCCGGATGATCAATAAAAAGGTACTTGCCTGGTTTAAGCTCTTTGATTATTTTTACTGCGGAAGCTATCCTGGCATCAGCAGTTGTATCTTCCCGTTTCCACAGTGAGATATACTTATAACCGTGCTCCGATGGTTCAGCATTAAGATCGTACTCCTTAGCAAGCCTTTTGATGAGATTTTCTATTTCGGGAGAGCAACTCCCGCAGCCCATATGGCAGTTTACATGACTAGCATGCGGAACATGTCTTTTTGCCATCTCTATCTGTGCCCTGAATTCCTTTTCTATTTCATCAAGCTTCCATGGAGCATCTTTAAGTGCTGTCCCTTTTGGAAAATCTTCCCGTTGCCATATCATCGGGTAGAAATAGCCGTCTTTATCAACAATGCCGGGGCAACAGGTGAGGGGACGCCATTTTATATCGTTCCATTCACTAGTAATAACAAGATGTACACCAACATCCAAACCGGGATTTTCATTAAGCAATCTTACTGCTTCAGGAAACCATGGCCCGGGAACCATCAGTTCCACCGACCGCATGATCCCGTTTTTGTAGGATTCTATACATGCCACATTAGCTGTATGTGATGAACCTATATCATCGCCGCGAACAAGAAGCTTGATTTCGCCCGTTGTCTGGCAGCTGATGTAGTTACTGACTATCAGAAGCAGGATGGTAATTAGTTTTATTTTCATGTTATTGTGGTTATTTTATTGATTTTAAATGCAATAACCAGTCTTTGAAATTTACAGTACCAGGATAATCCTCAGGACATTTTATTTCAACAACAGTTCCGCCCTTAATTGTTCCTTTCCTGGAATCTTCACTGTTTACAAGATCAGTCCATTTGTATTCAAATATTGCTGATGGTGGAACTGAACGGAGATCGATTTTCACAGCGCCGCCGTACCTCAGATAAAACAGATATTCTTTGCCGGGAATTGCAAGACAATAATTTGATGGATTTTCAAGTACAAGTTCAGGATGAGGCTCCAGTTTCCACCATTCGATCTGCCTCAGGTACTTGCCCATAAAACCGACCGATATGGCTCCGGGGTAGATCATTGTATTGGTTTTCAGACTTGTATCCATTGGCCAGGAACCAACATCGGTCGGACGCTCAGGTAGGTGTACCCTCCAGATATGGCCTCCTCCGTAAGTTTGTCCGGCAGCTCCCGACATTACAGCGCTCCATGCTCCGAAGCGTATATCCATTGCAGTCGGGTTACCATCTATGAATTCATACCAGGGTTCCGTTACAACAACCGGTTTTGCAGGAGTCATATTATAAGCTCTGGTTATAATCTCAGGAGTTAATTCGTTACACCATCTGGCATGACCTGTCTGGCTCTGGTTGTAATCGAGCCACTTCTGATTATGCAATGCCTCAGCTGTTGACCATTGTGGGGCATCTGCTCCACCTTCCCACATGGGAGGAGTCGGGTGAGCGCCAACAATTCTTTGATAGGGATCCTCAGTTTTAATAGTTTCTCCGAGCCTGTTCCAGAATTCCGGAGGAAATCCGCCATTATTGTACATATTATACTCCCCTGCAAGTACCCATATTACATTATATGCATGTAATCTGTGGATAACATATCTCCACCACCTTATAAAATTTTCTTCACCTATTGATTTGTCAATTCCTTCACGGCTCCACCAGGGATGTATCCATACTGTCATGCCTTTCGAATTGGCATATTCTATCATTTTTTCAACCTTCCTTATCTGCTCAATATCAGGAATCTGGTAGGTTTCATCAAGAAGTGAACTCTCCTTTCCCCATCCGTTTCCTGCAAAGAATAGCTGGCCTATGTTATATCCCTGTTCAACTCTGGTATCAACCAGTCTGGTGAATGATTCGAATTTTATCCTTCGGTTTGTCCAGTCCCACCAGGTATCTGCAATCCAGAGGCAGGGAGTGCCATCGGAATAGGTAAAATATCTGCCTTTTCTCACTTCACTATTATTTACAACAATGAATCCTCTTCTTGTGGGAACCTGCTTCTTCTCCTCTTCACTCCATGAATTTTCAGACAACTGACCTTTTTTATTATTCATTTTTCTGTCAGCCGAGCTGGTTTGATAATTCCATGTGCCTGCCAGGGTAGGAGCAAACCTGATCTTCCAGGTATCATTTCCGTCCCAGAATCCGGGAACTGTAATTTTTTGTCCGGTACACTCACCCGATGCTCCGGTAAAGATAGCGGTAACATGAGCAGTCTTGCCCTGAGATAGAAGGTTAACATAAGGATTTTGCGGAGTATCCGAAGACTTTAGTGTTACCTCGAATACATCCCAGGTTTTAACCGATTGCTGACAAAAGAGATAAACACTGCTCAAAATCTGCATTAATGCGAAAAGGATCAGTACTTTTAAATTTCTTTTCATAAGTTTATTTTTTGTTTTCCAGCTTTAAGAGAGAGTTTTTCTGATCCCCAGATAAAGTCACCTTTCATATCTGAAGGCAGAGCGATTTCGCCCACCACACCCGTTCCTTTCTTTGTCAGGTTGAATTCAATATTCCCGAGGTGATGAGGGTAAATTGCATTAATCCTGCTCAGGTTGCCGAAAGAGGGGGCAATTTCAATTTCACGGTGCCCGGGAGTCACCGGACGTATACCGCATACTGTTCTGAAAAAGAAATAATTAGGTGAACTGCTCCATGGATGGCATTCCGATCTTTGATTTTCTTCACCCCATTCCAAAGGAACCTCAACGAAAGTTGTCAGACCTCTTTCTTTCATAAGGCGCCATTCTGAAAGCTCTTGTGAAAAGTATTCCTGCAGTCCTGTTTTATTCATGGCTTCGAACAGATAAACATGCAGAAAAAGATCAGCCTGTCCGAACCAGTCTTTTGGTTCAAGCAGAGAAGTCATAAGCTTAAGTGCATCATCCCCTTTCACGGCTTCGGCCAGGACAGCCATGATATTTGTGATCTGGCTTACCTGTTTATTTTCAATTGATTCCGTGTAATTGCCATCGGAATTTCTGCATAGTTTGTTTACAGCTGCACATATCTCATCAGCCCTCTCAGAATATGAAACTGCTTTTTCAGTTTTACCAAGGAACCTGAAAATCTCAGCAGCATGCCTCAGAGTATAGGCATAATGCAGTGTATACAGAGTGTTATTGCCGTTATATATATCCGGAGGTTCTCCGTTTTTATAATACCGTGGCCAGGCTAAAGCTCCCCACCATTCCATTTTACCGATCAGTCCGTTGGTCTGTCTTTTGTTTTCAAACCAGTCAATGACATTGGTTATTCCCGTTTCGAATCCTGAAATAAACTTTCTGTCATCCTTCCACATCATATAGTCATGAACCTGATCGATCCATATCAGGGAATAGGAGGGGATGATCAGGTGAAAAGGATTTGGATAACATGCATAGGTAAGCCCCTCGGGAATCCTCGACTGATCAAACTGGATAAGCGAATTACGTGTCAGCCGGTCATCGCCTGAAAGAGTGAGAAGTGAAAGATTATGCACTCTTGAGTCACCTGTATATTGCATCTGCTCATAGGCAGCATCTGATAAAAGCATATCCTGTGCGCAGATGCTGATGGTTCTCCACCCTGCATCCATTATCCAGTCATAGTCAGTGTTCCCCGTTTTGAATGAAGCCCTGAGCTCAACAGAGGCTTTGCATTCAACATTGTAGTAAGAGTTGATTGTAAGAGGTTCATCTTTAGTTTCAATATCGAGCTGGATGAACCTGAAAGCCCTGATGTAAGTCGGCTTGAAAAGCCTGCTTTTTCCACCGTCAGAAATGAAAACATCTTTGATACCGACCATCCTTTTACCTTCAATATCATTCCTGTTACCCTTCGGCGATTTGTTGTTTACAATCATATTTTCGGCATACATTGCCCTGATCCATGAATCTTTTCCCCTGCTCACAACCATCTCCGGATAACCCATAGTCTCCACTCCGTTGTCAATAAGAACTGTTACTTTTTTGCCGGGAGGTATTATAAGGCTGCCTTTATTCAATATAAAGAGATTACTCATTTCAATTCCTGTCATCCTTCTAACTTCTGAAAAGAGGCTCTTCTTTTCACTGAGTATGGGAGTTCGTCTGGGGATCAGCATTTTACCGCCGCTGTAGAGTATTCCTCCGGCAAACTGTTTGCCTCTGCCTCCCGATATATCACACCATTTGGCAGGCAGCCATGAATTGTCATCATATCCCGGAGTTTCCCATCCCCACGGGTATAATTCCGCTCTTACACTGTCAGTCGGATTGCCTACATAAAGGCCGAAATCAATAGTACTGCGGTCAGTCATCCATTCAATGTTAATATCATTTACAGCCCTGTTGTGAAAGCATTTCCAGCTTCCTCCTGATGTATTCACGACATTCTCATTTTCAGTTTTTCCCTGCATTATGAAGGATGTCATCTGAGAGAAAAAAGTGAATGAACGTTTTGGTCCCCAGTTAACAACCTCAACGGCAATTGAATTCTTACCATGTTTAAGAAATTCAGCAATATCGACTGTATCGAAGAACCAGTGTGAAAGATCTCCCCTGGCCGGTCCCCGCTGGATGTATGTTCCGTTAACGAAAAGCCTGTAATGGTTATCAGCTGACAGATGTATAACAAACCTGTCTGGTTTTGACAGCAGATCAAATGATTTGCGGAACAGGATTACAGCATGTTGCTGAGGCTGAACGCCTGGGTGCATGATCCATTGCGCTTTCCAATCAACATCCTGTGAAAATGAATTAGCAGTAAAAAGCAGGATGAAGGCAAACTGCAAAATAATTCTTGGTGGGTGCATAGTGGAATCAGCTTGAATTATTAATAATATCTTTGGCTAAAGCAGGAATTGGAAAGCCAGTACAAGAGCGAATAAGAAAGCCAGAAACAGGTATGTATACGGACTGGCAAAGTTAAGTGTCCATCCAAGGTAAGGATTGTTTTTAGGTACGATCAGCCTGTAATCCTTTCTGTTGAAATAGAAAATACCTTTCCTGTTATTGGGATTCTTATTCATCGAATTTTCAATCTCCCTTGCGGCTTTTGTTTTCATGGAAGTTGAATTTTATTTATAGTTTCTTAACTCACTTTTGTCTTGTATCTTTTGTCTTTTGTCTTCCACGGAAACCCACCCCTGGCCTCCCGCTGAGTCGGGACAGGCTCTCCCAGGAGGGGAACCACCTTCCCTCAATTCCTGCCATTGCGCCGTTGTGCCGTTGTGCCGTTGTGCCGTTTCGCCCTTCAATCTCCCCATCGCTCAGTCGCTCCATCTCCCCCTCGCCCAGTCTCCCACTCTCCCCGTCTCCCCATCTAAGCATACCATGCTCTTTCTCTTTTAATGTCACTTCTCAGAATATCACATGCAATGTTTACATCCTCCACCATCTGGAAATCATACATTCCTGCACAGATAAAGTCGGCACCGTTTTCAAAGGCATAACGGAATCCGTCTTTCGGAAGGATAGAGCCGGCAGCCATAACCTTGAATGCAATGAATGGCTGTGGGAGTGTTTTCATATAAGCAATTGTCTCTGATGGTTTATAGCAGAACATATTGTCATGTTCAACAGGGTGTCCTGCCGACCAGTAATCGTGATGATGCAGGGTTTTCATCCAGAAATCAGGGACGAAACCTGTATCAACACAAGCCTTAATTGTTTCAATTTTATGAGCTCCGATGCCGGTTATAAGACCATTCTGCCTTATGAAATCAAGTACTTTCGCAATTACATCAGGCTGACCATTGCCCATGTAATAATCGGCTGTTTCACCCTGTATATAGCAAGCCACAGCTCCTGTGTCGATTGCTTTTTTGATCTTATCGAGGTATTCATTGAAAGGCATCGGGGATGCTCCCTTGTCGCTGTAATTTAGTCCGGCACAGTCAGTTATGAATTGTATCTTTCCAATGCCTCTTCTCCAGTATTCATCAATGAGTGAGCACAGGATCGGATTGGTGAGCAGAGTGTTGATACCGCATTTTTCTGCAAGTAGCAGTGTTGCAAATATTTTTTCCTTCTGATGGTAGGCCTTTACAAGCTGAGAAACATACAGAAGGTCGCGTGAGTGGGCCCAGCCTGAAAGAAGGTTGCCTCCAAGAATTATTCTGCTGAATTCAGTATCCTTGATTTTAGCGAGGGGAACCTGGCCTTTAAGTTCTTTAAGACTCGCATTGTTGAAAGTCTTTGCACTGGCTCCGGTCACTGCATCAACAAGGTTCTTTTCTTCATATGATTCCCACTGCTTCTGTTTTAAAAGGGCATATCCGAATATTCCGAGGAAGGGTAGAGACGATAAACCCCTGATGACTGCTCTGCGGTCGAGTCTGTTATTATCAGATGTCTTTGCCTGGATCGGTTTTTCTGTTGCTTTTTGAACTGGCTCTGAAGCAGATTCAGAGGCTTTACCTCTTTTGATAAAGAGTTCCAGTCCAAGTATCTTTCCAGTCGGGAAGAGGCTGATTATAAGGAGCCCAAACATTTCAACGAGGTTCTTGTCAACTATCAGGTAATTACCTTCATGAGGTAATCCGAAATCCATTCCTGTGAGAGGAGGATTGGCGAGCCAGAACAAACCTATAAGTACCATTCCTGCAACAGCTATCATTCTGTCAAACAATCCGATAAAGAGAGCAAGTCCGATCAGTATGAGTCCCCAGATAACTATGAAATCGGCGATTGCCAGTACACCAGGATTCTCAGCTATCCAGTGGAAAAGATCCCTGAAGATCCAGTTTGAGAGCAGAAGAAAGTCAGCTGATGACCATGCCGGTGAGAAAAGTTTCGAAATGCCTTCGAAGAGGAAATGCCATCCGATAACAATCCTCAGTAATACAACGGCATAAAGCCTTATCCCGGTTAGTTGTGCAGTAGATTTTGTATTCATAGTTTTTCTTTTACTGAGTTAAAACTAATAATAATTCTTAGATTTGATCGGGTTGGAATAATAATTGAGCGGAATATTCTTTATATTTATTTTGTTTATTAAGATTATCGGAATTCTTTATGAAAAGAAATTTTTTCCTGGTTTTTATTCAGCTTTCTATGATTTCCGGTCTTTGCTCCGCAATTCATACACAATCTGATACCTTTTTTCCGGTACAGGGAGGAGATACCCTAAAAGGCAGTCAGTTTAATTACAATGGCAGAATATGGAGAGATCTCTATGTAAGCATCAGGGAAGACCAGTTCCTGTTCTCAAATGAATTCCTGCCTGGAACGGTCACAATGAATGGCAAAACATTTAATACTCCTAAGCTCAGGTATGATATTCTGAATGATGAGATTATGATTGTTACAGACAAAGGTCAAATACTTCAGCTGAACAAGGAAATGGTAGAGAAATTCACTTTGAAATATCGTTTCCGCAATTATGATTTCACAAATTCAGAGTCTGACAGCCTTAGCAAAGTGCCAAGTTATTTAAATATACTGTATGAAGGCAGATCTTCACTTTTCATCAGGTATTACAAGGAAATCTCCAAGAGCGGCCCGGGCAAAAATTATGAAGATTTTGTCCAGTCCAACAGGGTGTATATTGTCAAGGACGGTTTTTTTCACCAGGTCAGAAATAACAGGGACTTTAAAAAATTTGTTTCTGATAAGAAGGATGAAATAAAAGCATATCTGAAGGAAAACAGAATAATGATATCAAGAAAATCACCCGATACATATGTGCCGGTTCTGGAATATTATGATACTCTAAAATAACCGGATATGAGAATTAAGCTGGTATTCATAGTCTCTCTCTGGTTCATAATTATCTCTGTGGGTGCACAAGAACAGATAAGAGTATCCTGGACCACCCGCGATATGACATTTGAGGAGTTCATTTCTGATGCAGAAGAACTCTATGGAGTTAGATTCTTCTACAGTGATGAATGGACTAAGAATATCTCTCCCTCGATCATGGAAGGAAACTATACATTATCAGAACTACTTGTTAAAGCACTCAGTGGCACATCTGTTTACTATTATATTGATGATAAGAATAATGTAATACTTACCTTAAATTTTGCAATCAGGGATACAAGGAAACCTGCTGTTATTGATGAAAGCAGGTTTGTTCCTTCCATGGATTACAGTAATGATCAGGATGACAGCAAGTTTACAGGGAATCTGTTTGTTGATATTGGTAACCCGGCCGACAGAAATAAACCGGGAGGGGTCGCTGTAACAGGCTATATAACCGACAGGGACACAAAACAACCGGTTTCAGGAGTAACAGTTTATGTCCTAAGGGAATCTGCCGGAACGATATCAAACGAATATGGTTATTATTCCATCACATTACCACGGGGTTCTCACCTTCTTCAGTTTACTTTTATCGGCATGAAAGAAAAGCAGGTAAATGTAAATCTCAACAGTTCCGGAGAAATGAATATAGAGATGAACAGCATACTGATACCCATAAAAGAGACAGTGATATCTGCTGAAAAGAATGTAATGTTTCAGCGCTTTGAAGTAGGAGTGGAAAAGATAAACATTTCCTCATTCAAATTGCTGCCAAGTCCGATGGGAGAGGCGGATATCTTCAAGAGTGTCTTGCTTATACCCGGAGTACAGTCGGTTGGGGAAGGTTCATCCGGTTTCAATGTGAGGGGTGGCTCTTCCGATCAGAACCTTATACTTCTTTATGGCGCACCAGTTTATAACGCATCACATTTTTTTGGTTTTTTTTCCGCCGTTAATTCCGAAATAATAAAGGACGTCACTTTGTACAAAGGAGGAATTCCTTCCAGATATGGAGGAAGGATCTCATCCATCATGGACATAGTCTCGAAGGATGGTAACAGGAAGGAATTTACCGGCAAGGCGGGTATCAGTCCTCTTACCACCCAGCTTTTAGTAGAGGGACCGGTTATAAAGGATAAACTCACATATATGCTTGCAGGTCGCACAACCTATTCAAACTGGGTTATGCATCTTTTTGATAATCCGACACTCCGGAACAGCAGTGCATCATTCTATGATCTGAACGGAAGGGTAACCCTGGATATTAATACGAACAATAAAATCGATTTTTCAACATATAACAGCCACGATTCATTCAAATTCAATACAGATACATCGTACTCGTATAATAACAATATCTATGCATTAAAATGGAGGCATTTCTTTAACAGTCATCTCTTTTCAGTCTTTTCTGTCAGTAACAGCAAGTATGATTATGATATATCGAGTATCAGAAATCAAAAGGATGCATTCGTGCTCTCCCATAGCATAAACAGTACAGGGCTTAAAGCTGATTTCAACTGGTATCAGGGAAGAAATGAAATTAATTTCGGCACTGACCATACACGTTATTCAGTTCTGCCGGGCAGCTATCTGCCCCAGGGTGATTCATCACTTGTAAAACCTGTCACTATAGGCATGGAAAATTCCCTTGAATCAGGAGTTTATATTGATGACAAGTTTATAGTAAATGATTATTTCTCAATAAATGCCGGACTGAGATTTTCTGCATATTTCACATCGGGACCGAAGGAAGTTTTGATTTATGAACCATCCTTCCCGCGGAGCACTTCAACGGTTATTGATACAATGTATTTCGCCTCAAACGATGTATATCAGACCTATGGGGGACCTGAAATAAGACTCTCCCTTAATTTCAGGATTTCTTCAAAAAGCTCCCTGAAGATTAATTATAACCGGACCAGGCAATACATCCACCTGCTGACCAATTCAACTTCAATCTCACCATCAGATACATGGAAGTTAAGTGATTATTATCTTAAACCGGAGTCAGGCGATCAGTATGCGGCAGGTTTTTACCAGAGCCTGTTCAAGGGTATTGAAGCTTCTGCTGAAATTTATTATAAAAGAATAAGAAACGTTGTTGATTACAAGGCAGGCACAAGACTTGTTATGAACAGTACCATTGAAAAAGACCTTGTCGCCGTTGAAGGAAAATCTTACGGCATAGAAATGATGGTAAAAAAACAGGAAGGCAGATTCCTGTGGAGTTTAGGTTATACTTATTCAAGGGCATTACTCAGAAGTACAGGCAAAATGAGTGATGAAATAATCAACGAAGGAGAATGGTTTCCTGCAAATTATGACAAGCCAAATGACATTACTGCTACATTTAACTATCTGTTTTCAAGACGGATGAGTTTTTCTGCAAACTATACTTATAGCACGGGACGCCCGATAACTTATCCTGTGGCAACTTACTCAGTAAGAAATCAGATGCTTATTCATTATTCAGACAGAAATAAATACAGACTTCCTGATTATTCACGACTCGATCTTGCACTTCGTTATAACGGTAACCTTAAATCGAGGCGCATTGCCCATCCCAGCTGGACCTTTTCTGTTTATAATATTCTCGGACGGGAAAATGTATACTCAGTTTACTTCAGAAAAGAGGGAAATGTTATTAACGGGTATAAGTTATCTGTTTTTGCAAAAGCTATTCCATCGATTACATACAGTTTTGATTTTTAATAAGTGAAATTAATCAGGCTAATCATATTATACGCAATCTTTCTTCCGGTTTCAGGATGTATCACCAAATTCATGCCTGATTTAGATGAGAAAATGGAGCTTCTGGTTGTTGAAGGCCTTCTGACAGATCAGCAGGAAACTAACACTATCAGGTTGACCAAATCATTGCCTTTTGGTAAGAAATCCAATATAAAACCGTTGCTGGGTTGCACTGTCAGCATTATTGATGATCTTGATAATTCATGGTCACTGAAAGAGAAGGGCAATGGCTACTATATAACCGATTCACTTAATTTCAGAGGAGTGACAGGGAGGAAATATAAATTACAGATACAGTCTCATAGTAGTGTGCTGAATAACTATTCATATGAATCGTTGCCAATGGAGCTTAAACCAGTGCCTCCTATCGATAACCTTTTCTGGGAAAAGTTTTTGATAGAAGAGGGGGATGACAGGCATGCTCCCAAGGAAGGTTGTGAAATATTTCTTGATGCACACGATGATAAACGGGAGTGTAAGTTTTTCAGATGGGATTTCACTGAGACCTGGGAACTTATCCTGCCTTTTATCGTTCCCAACAGAGTATGCTGGGTAACCAACGAGTCAGGTTCGATTTTAATAAAAAACACATCACTGCTTAGCGAAGCTTCTGTCAGTCGGTTCCCGATTAATTTTATATCACCTGCAACTGACAGGCTTAAGGAAAAGTATAGCATTATAGTTAACCAATATTCGATTAATGAGGAAGAGTATGAATACTGGGATAAAATGCAAAGGCTTACTGAGCATTCAGGTACACTTTATGATAATATCCCTATTTCTGTACCGGGTAACATTTATTGTGTTGAAGACCCTACTGAGAAAGTGCTTGGTTATTTCAGTGTTTCGGCAAAAACCTCCAGGAGGATCTTTATTGCAACTTCTTTATCAGGTATGGTTCAGCTTTATAACGACTGTCCAATTAGCCCCCCCATTCCATTAGAGGATCCTGTTCCAACACTCGGTACAAATGTCTGGATTATCATTGACCACAGATGGAATATACCACCGTTTATAATATATACCGACAAGAAGTTTTGTGCTGATTGCACAACGAGGGGTACAAATATTAAGCCACCCTTTTGGGATGATGATATACTTAATCAGAGATGAATAAATTTAATGTTATACATGATTAAAGTAAGTAGATTAATTTTAACAAGATGATATTATACAAGTCGCTCATGTTGCTGTTAATTATTCTTTCTGCATCGGGATGTATAACCAAATTCATGCCAGAGATTGATGAAAGCAGGGAGTTGCTTGTTGTGGAAGGCATGATAACTGACCAACTTGAGACAAACAGGATAAGGCTGACCAAATCATCATCAATTGATAAGAAGAATCTGGTTAAACCTGTAGCCGGATGCATTGTAAGCATCTCAGATGACCTCGACAACTCATGGTTACTGAAAGAATCAGGTAATGGTAATTATATAACAGATTCTTTGAATTTCAGGGGAGTTGTCGGCAGGAAATATACCCTGAGGGTGAACAGCAACGGGAAATTTCCAAATAATTATACTTATGAATCTATCCCCATGGAACTCAAACCAGTACCTGAGATAGATAACCTGTACTGGGAGAGGATATTGATTGAGGCAGAAACTGAACAGAGAACTGCAAAGGAAGGATGCCGGATCTTAATTGATACACATGATGATAGTAATAAATGCAACTATTACCGATGGGATTATACAGAGACATGGGAGATCAGGCTTCCTTATGATGTTCCCAATAAGATCTGTTGGACATCAAATAAATCGAGCCAGATCATTATAAAGAACACAAGTCTGTTAAGTGCAAATTCAATCAGCCGGTTTCTTTTAAACTTTGTGTCGGATAAAACCGACAGGCTCGAAGATAAGTATAGCCTACTTGTAAATCAGTACTCACTGAGTGAAGAGGAATTTATTTATTGGGATAAAATGCAACTGATGTCAGAGCAGACAGGAACTTTGTATGATATCACTCCGTCTTCAGTTCAGGGTAATATTTACTGTAACGAAAATCCCTCTGAAAAGGTTCTTGGCTATTTCAGCGTCTCAGCCAAAAGGACCAGAAGGATCTTTATTGAAGAGTCTTTCTCAGGTCTTGTCAATCTTTATATAAACTGTCCTGTAGATACTATTCCACCATGGCAACCTATACCATATCTTGGTACGTCTGTTTGGGTTATCATCGACGGCTCCATGGATATGCCTCCCTACAAGATTCTCACTGATAAAAAAGGTTGTGCCGACTGCACGGTGAGGGGAACCACTATAAGGCCTACATTCTGGGATGATGATAAACTGAATCGGTGATGAACAGACTCTGGCTTCCTTTTATTTTTCTTCTATTCATGTTTAAGATGCATGGGCAGTCTGCCAATTCCCCTGAAGATATTATAAAGGAGAAATTCAGAAGGTATTGTGAATCAGTTCCACGTGAAGAGATCTATATTCATACCGACAGAGATAAATACATGGCAGGTGAAGATTTATGGTTCTCTGTTTATCTATTTGACAGACAAAAGAATAAACTATCAGATCACAGTTCATTAGCCTACCTTGAACTTGTTAATTCCGATAACCACCAGGTTATAGTTAAAAGGATCAGGCTTAATGATGGAGTGGGACCTGATCATATTCTGTTGCCCGATACTTTATCCACCGGCCGGTATGTCATAAGGGCTTATACAAACTGGATGAAAAATTTTCTGCCATATAATTGCTTTGTCAGGGAAATAACTATTTATAATGCATTAAGTGAAAGGATTCTTACGGGCAGACCTGAGCCTTATGGCATCAGAGATGAAAATGTAAATAATTCTAATACATTATTAAAATATAACTCAGGAGTTGAAATGAAAATCAACAAATCTGAGGATGGAATAACAGAATTGACTTTAGAAACAGATGTAAGCTTCAGGGCTTCCAGCGATAATATATGTTACCTGTTGGTGCAGACACATGGAGTTGTAAACCTGGTAAAGAAAATTGACCTGAAATCGGATAGGGTTATAACTCACCTGATGGCTGATGTGTTTATTCCAGGAATAAACCAGTTGGTTATTTTTAATGATAATCTGGAACCTGTGCTTGAGAAGTTATTTTACACTCCTTTGAATGAGACAGGATATCCAAAGTTAAGTTCAGCTGACACATTCAAAACAAGGGATAGAGTCAGCCTTACAATTGGTACTGATAATGCTGAATCTGTTCCATCCCAATGTTTTAGTATATCTGTGGTTCCGGCTACAGGAAGGATAAGCATGCCTGATATTGCTGATTATATTATTTTTGGGACTGAATTCGGACCTCTTCCGGAAGCTATCAGAAATCGCAATATTAAGGATATTCCGGTTGATACTCTTAACAGGTTTCTTCTGAAAGCTAAAAGCAACTGGATCGATTGGCATTCTGTGATTTCAGGTAAATTTCCATTACTGGATTATCCGGCAGAACAGGATTTTCATCTTGTTAAGGGGAAGCTGACTGAGAAAGCCACCCGTGTTCCTGTAAGAGGGAAGAATGTCTTTCTCTCAATACCAGGTAAAACAGCAACTTTTCAGTATTCCAGGACAGATAGTACCGGATCATTCAGGTTTACCCTTCCCGTAAGCAATGAACTAATGGACATGATAATCCAACCTGAAGATCCGGATATTAAAAGTTCAATCATTATCGAATCACCATTTGCTGCAGGATATTTTCAAAATTCAGGAAACGCTGATACTTCATCATTGACACTGCCAGGTTTCATTTCAAAATGGGGTGTCAATTACCAGATAAGTAAGATCTACGGAACAAATAAATTTGTTGATACCAATAATCAGACTTTAAAATCAAACCCACCAAAAAGGTTTTATGGAAAGCCTGATATTGAATTAACGATGAATGATTACATACTACTTCCTTTAATGGAGGAGGTGTTCTTTGAACTTACTCCAGGCGTCCAGTTGAAAAGAAAAAGGAATACGTACTCTATGACTGTTGCTGATCCTGCGAGCAACAGGATCTATGAAAAACCCCCCGTTCTTTTTTCTGACGGAGTGGTGATAAATGATCCTGCAGTTATAGCCGCTATTGATCCTGAAACCGTGGAAAAAATAGATGTTATCAAGGATCTCTATCTGGTTGGGGATTATATTTTCTTTGGAATTGTCAACATCATAACTGTGGCAGGAGATTTCAGCGGAATTGAGCTTCCTGAAAATGCTGTCAGGCGGAAATACAGGGTTATTGATCCCGTTGTATCTTTCACATCTCCTGATTATTCTTCAGAATTAGAAAAAAAGGCGAGAATACCCGATTTCAGGAATACTCTTTACTGGAACCCAGCTGTAAAATCATCCGGCAAAAATAAAGCATCTGTAGAATTTTGGACATCAGACGGTGTTGGTTCGTATGAAGTGACCCTTCAGGGAGTAAATCTGAATGGAGAGCCTGTTTCCTCCAGGAAGGTTCTTACAGTAAAATAGATGTCGTCGGGGCT
>Ga0154431_1104_pt1 | contig 70182 bp, 53 predicted proteins | sample RifGroC2_FD_115935 | JGI IMG/M metagenome (GOLD analysis project Ga0154431, IMG submission 115935) | Bacteroidetes bacterium GWC2_40_22 | reverse complement strand
CGAGATAGACTTTTCTTACATGTTCATCATCTGCCAGTTGTGATGATGTGCCTTGTTTAAGGATATGACCCTCAAAGAGAAGGTATGCTCTGTCGGTGATAGTTAGTGTCTCATGGACGTTATGATCTGTTATCAGGATTCCTATATTCTTGTCCCTCAGTTTTGATACTATCTCCTGGATGTCCTCAACTGCTATAGGATCGACACCGGCGAAAGGTTCATCGAGGAGGATGAACTTTGGCTTAAGGGCAAGCGCCCTTGCAATCTCAGTTCTTCTGCGTTCACCTCCTGAAAGTTGTATGCCCATGCTTTTCCTTATTTTTTGCAGCCCGAATTCTACAAGGAGCGTTTCAAGCCTTTCCACCTGCTCTTCTTTCGGGAAGGATGACATTTCAAGAACTGCCTTTATATTGTCTTCAACCGACATATTTCTGAAAACGGAAGCTTCCTGCGCAAGATATCCGATTCCCTTCCGGGCCCTTTTATAAACCGGGAGGGAGGTGATTTCTTCTTCATCAAGGAATATTTTACCCTCCTTGGGCTTGATAAGACCTACGATCATATAAAATGTGGTTGTCTTACCAGCTCCGTTCGGGCCAAGCAGCCCCACAATCTCGCCCTGCTGTACCTCAACGGAAACGTGATCAACAACGGTTCTGCTACGGTATTTCTTAACCAGATTATGAGTGTGAAGTTTCATTCCGGGTACTATGATGTTGCAGTATCAGGTTGTGAATCACCATCTTTCATGAAGGCTTCACTATCCATGTCTTTTTGTTTCATAACCCGTGCCGAGATAAAGATGCTGACTTCATAAAGTATAAGAAGAGGTATGGCAACCAGGGTTTGGGAGAAGATATCGGGCGGAGTGATGATAGCAGCCATTACAAATATTACCACGATAGCATGCTTTCTGTACTTTCTCATGAAAGTCGGAGTGATAAGTCCGATTTTTGTAAGGAAGAATGCTATTATGGGAAGTTCGAATACCACTCCTGTTGCAAGGCAGATCGATGTGAGGGTCCCGATATATGATCTTATATTGATCTGGTTCACTACATCCGAACTGATCTCGTAAGCGCTCAGGAAGTGTATTGACAGTGGTGCAAGCAAAAAATAACCAAATGACACACCAAAGAAGAACAACATTGATGCAGCAAATACAGCTCCCCTGGCATATCGGGCTTCATTAACTTTCAGAGCCGGTTTAAAAAACTGCCAGAATTCCCACAGAACTACAGGAAATGCCAGAATGAGCCCTGCAACCAGCGATACGGTAATATGAGTGGTAAGCTGTCCCGACATTTTGATATTAATTAGGTTCATCTGCTGGGTATTTATGCATAATGCAGTTGTATTAAGGTATTCCCCCAGCCTGCAAAGCAACCTTGCTGTTATGAAATCGGGGTTTTTTGGGGCAAGGATCACCTTGTCGAATATTATATTTTTAAAAATAAATGCAACTACCATTAAGATAACAATAGCCAGGATGGAGCGAATGATGTGCCACCTTAACTCCTCGAGATGTTCAAGAAATGACATCTCATTTTCACCTTTCTTCCCTTTTTCCCAGAACATTGCCATAAGCAATAAAATAAAGTTTTAAAATCAGCCTGTAAAGATGATAAATCTTATTTTGCAAAACAACATCAATTTATGGTCACTCAAAAGAGATTTAAATATTTAACCGGCCATTATTGTTAATAATCCCTAAAAATATTTATTTGATAAGGATTTTTATTAACTTTATATAAAGTGTTAAGTGTCAAATGCACTTAATCGATTTTCAATTTTGGGCAGAATATGCTGAATGATTCAACTATACATGATTATTTAAAGAAGTATTTTGGTTTTGATACTTTTAAGGGGAATCAGGAACCGATAATTAAAAATGTTCTTGCCGGCAGGGATACGTTTGTACTTATGCCAACGGGAGGAGGCAAATCTCTGTGTTATCAGCTGCCTGCAGTGATGAAGAAGGGAACTGCAATTGTAATTTCCCCGCTTATAGCGCTGATGAAAAACCAGGTGGACGCCATGAGAAACTTCAGCACTGACGATGATGTTGCACATTTTCTAAATTCATCACTTACCAAATCAGAAATAGCCAGGGTTAAGAAGGATGTTCTTTCCGGAAAGGCAAAGCTTCTTTATGTTGCACCTGAATCTCTTACCAAAGAAGAGAACATAGAGTTCCTTAAGAATATCGATATATCCTTCTATGCCATTGACGAAGCCCATTGTATTTCAGAGTGGGGGCATGATTTCAGGCCGGAATACAGGAGGATAAGACCTATAATTGACACGATAGGACGATCTCCGATCATTGCCCTTACAGCCACCGCTACTCCAAAGGTCCAGCACGATATTCAGAAAAACCTCGCGATACTCGAAGCTGATGTCTTTAAATCCTCATTTAACAGGCCAAACCTTTATTATGAAGTAAAATCGAAACAGGATGTAGGTAAGGAGATAATAAAATATATTAAGAACAATAACGGGAAATCAGGGATTATTTACTGTCTCAGCCGCAAGAAAGTGGAGGAGATTGCCGAACTGCTTAAAGTAAACGGGATCAAGGCTCTTCCTTATCATGCCGGAATGGATTCAAATACCAGAACATCCAACCAGGATAAGTTCCTTATGGAGGAGGTTGACGTCATTGTGGCTACAATTGCTTTCGGTATGGGTATAGATAAGCCCGACGTAAGGTTTGTTATCCATTATGACATACCAAAAAGCCTTGAAGGATATTACCAGGAAACGGGCAGGGCAGGACGCGATGGAGGAGAAGGAAACTGCATTGCTTATTACAGTTACAACGATATTGTAAAGCTTGAGAAATTCATGCAGGGCAAGCCAATCGCCGAACAGGAGATAGGGAAACAGCTTCTGCTTGAAACCGTTTCTTATGCAGAGTCTTCTGTATGCCGCAGAAAACTGCTGCTCCATTATTTCGGAGAAGAGTATGAGACAGAGAATTGTGAAGCATGCGATAATTGCCTTCATCCAAAAACACAATTTGAAGGCAACGAGTCTGTTATAAGTGTCATTGATACAATCCTTGCAGTGAAGGAGAAGTTCAAAGCCGATCATATTGCCAATATCCTGGCTGGCAAAATTACCTCTGCCATTAAATCATATAAACACCATAAGCTCGAGTTTTTCGGATCCGGGGAGGATAAGGACGAAAAATTCTGGAATATGGTAATCAGACAGGCACTCATTGCCAGGTTTCTTACAAAGGATATAGAAAACTACGGTCTTCTTAAAGTAACACCAAGAGGATTGGAATTTCTTGAAAATCCGACATCTTTCATGCTGGCAGAAGATCATGATTATGCCGAGTCAGGCGATGAGGAGAATGCATTCGGCGCTAAGATCACGGCAGTTGATGAGGAGCTGTTCAGTATACTTAAGGATCTGAGAAAGAAAATTTCAAGGGTTAAGAATGTTCCTCCTTTCGTTATTTTTCAGGATCCTTCGCTTGAGGATATGGCGATCCAGTATCCCATTACAATTGATGAACTGCAGAATATTTCAGGAGTTGGTGCAGGGAAAGCCCAGCGCTACGGGCAGGAGTTTATTGAAGTGATCCAGAGGTATGTTGAAGAGAAGGAGATAATAAGACCCATTGACATGGTTGTAAAATCAGTGGTCAACAAGTCAGGGATCAAAGTCTATATAATCCAGAGTATAGATATGAAGAGATCGCTGGAGGATGTGGCAGAGGCTAAAGGGATGGATATGCCCGAACTGATTTCGGAAATAGAAGCAATAGTAAATTCCGGCACACGCATTAATCTCGATTATTACATCAACTCAGTTATAGATGAAGAGCGCCAGCATGATATATATTCGTACTTCAGGGAGGAAGCGGAATCCGATTCCCTCGAAGATGCGTTCAAAGAACTTGGAAATGAGTTCGAAGAAGAGGAAATAAGGCTGGTCAGGATCAAATTCCTGTCAGAGATGGGAAATTAACGGCGCAAGGGCGCAATGGCACAATGACGCAACGGCACAACGGCGCAACAGCATACTAATCCCAGCGGTTGCCGCTTAATATGGCTTTCGGGATTAAAATTAAAACATAGCAGGTATAAAAGATCTGGGATGGCAGGAACCACCTCATAAGTTTTCTGTTACCATATCTCGATGTTGTATTTCGCAGTATCAGATAATCAGGTATCGATTTTAGAATTAAAGCTGCAAGAAGTACCATCAGATATACAGGATCAAATAAAGCGGCGATTAATAAAAGCGGCTGAAGCAAGATTGTAACAAATGTTACAATTGCAAGAACAATCGTATTCCTGTCGCTGTAGTCCCCGGTTTTTGAGATCCAGCGTGCTCTCTGCCTGTAAAATGAATCAGGCGTCTCAAATGTTTGGGTAATTATCATGGAACTGACTGACTCTAACCACATTATCTTATTTTCCTTTTTCTTCTTCAGACTGTGAAGAAGAAAAATATCATCACCACTGACTTTCTCGTAGTGCATATTTCCCGCCTGGTTTTGATAAGATTCCCTGGTGAAAGCCAGGTTTGCGCCGTTGCACATAACAGGAGATCCGGTCACGGCAGTTCCTGCTGTGATGCCCTGCAGGCTCATAAATTCAAGCTGCTGGAAGTGCTGAAAAAAACTATCTGTACCCTTCATACCGACGGGACCAATGATCATTTCAGGTTTGAATTCAGCATAAAAAGAGACTATATTTCTCAGCCAGCTTTTTCCTGCCCTGCAGTCGGCATCAGTTGTGATCACAAACTCGCCGGTGCTGGCTTCCACTCCGGTTTTTATTGCTTTCTTTTTTCCTGTGTCAGGATTTTTCAGGGCCTTAAGATTTTTTATGCAGGTATATCCGGATGCAATATTAAAGGTGGAATCTGCAGAATTATCATCGACAATAACCAGCTCAAACAAATCCTGATTATAATCCTGTAATGAAATATCTGAGAGGAGCAAAGGAAGGTTTTTTTCTTCATTTCTGCACGCAACGATCACTGATACAAATATATCCGGTTTGCTGTCAGACTTAAAGGTTTTTACTTTTTTAAGTCCTCCGTATATCCTGAGCAGGAGATATAAATATGGTATGAGCAATATAAGTACAAGCCATTGCATATTTTATTTTCTCATCCATTCGTAGAATGCATAATGCTCAGAGCTCATTCCGAGTGCTTCGTATGTCTTTTGTGCCTGTATGTTTTTAGTTTCGACATAAAGTCTCAGACCGGCTACATCCTGTTTTTCTGCCAGCTTTCTGATATGACTGTACATCATTCTGAAGACACCCTGCCTCCGGTATCCGGGTAAAACATAAACCGACTGGAGCCACCATACTTCTGCATTTCTCCAGTCGCTCCATTCGTAAGTAATAAGTAATGAGGCAATTAGCAGGTTGTCTTGTTCGGCAACCCAGTACTTACCCCTTGAAGAATTATCAAAGACCGCCTTCACACCATCAGTGACCATTTCAGTGACCAATGTCATCTGTTCCGTTTCCCAAGCCATTTTCTGCTGGAAATCGATTATCACTTCAGCGTCATCTGGATTAGCATTACGGATAGTTATCATGTCTCTCCTTTAAATTTTTCCTTACGCCTTCAGCCTTTTGCCTTCAGCCTTTTATTTATATTCATCCCAGCTCATAATCGCAAGGTCTTCCATATTCAGTTTGCAGTATGCAAGAATAAAGGCGCTGGCAAGACGTGCATTGGTAATAAGGGGAATATTGAAATCAACAGCGCTTCGTCGTATTGTATAGTCATTGTCGAGCTCGGCAGCGCTGAGGTCTTTTGGTATATTTACAACCAGGTCCACCTCTCTCGATTTGATGAGCTCGATTGTGTTTGGTGATTGATTCTCGTCGGGCCAGTAAGCTACATGTGCCTCTACCCCTGCGTTCTGAAGGAATTGCTGGGTTCCTCTTGTTGCATAGAGCTTATGTCCCTTTTCGCGGAGAGCCCTGGCGCTGTTAAGCAACTCAACCTTTGACCTTGCCGGACCTGTTGAGAGCAGGATACTCTTTTTAGGCACCCTGTATCCAACCGAGAACATAGCTTTTAGAATTGCTTCATAGAAACCTTCTCCTATGCATCCAACCTCTCCGGTTGATGACATATCAACTCCGAGTACAGGATCGGCCATTGCAAGACGTGAGAAGCTGAACTGGGGTGCCTTTACGCCAACATAATCCAGTTCAAATATTGTTTTTCCGGGTTTCTCGGCAGGTACCCCAAGCATCACTTTGGTGGCAAGTTCTATAAGGTTCGTCTTCAGCACCTTTGATACAAAAGGCATGCTTCGGCTGGCCCGGAGATTACATTCTATAACTTTTATTTCATTGTCTTTTGCCAGGAACTGTATATTGAAAGGACCAGAAATATTGAGTTCTTTGGCTATCTGGCGCGAGATTCGCTTAATTCTCCTGGCAGTCTCAAAGTATATTTTCTGGGCAGGGAACACCATTGTTGCGTCGCCTGAATGGACTCCGGCAAATTCAACATGTTCACTTATGGCGTAGGCTAACATTTCCCCGTTTCTGGCAACTGCATCTATCTCAATTTCCTTAGCATTCTCAATGAATTCTGAAACTACAACCGGGTATTGCTTTGATACCATTGAAGCCAGGTTAAGATAATGAGAAAGCTCATTTTTGTTTGATACCACGTTCATGGCAGCACCCGAAAGAACGTACGATGGCCTTATCAGTACAGGAAATCCTATACGGTCGACAAATTCAAAAATATCCCCGATAGATGAAAGCTCTTTCCAGCGTGGCTGGTCAACATGCAGGTTATCGAGCATTCCTGAGAATTTATGCCTGTTCTCGGCCCTGTCTATAGAAACCGGCGAAGTACCCAGCACCGGGACTTTTTCGTTATAAAGCCTCATTGCCAGGTTATTTGGGATCTGTCCGCCAACAGATACTATTACCCCTCCCGGGTTCTCAATATCAATTATATCGAGCACTCGCTCAAAAGTAAGTTCATCAAAATAAAGCCTGTCGCAGATATCATAATCGGTACTAACTGTTTCAGGATTGTAGTTTATCATTACAGATCTCAGTCCCTCTTTTTTGATAGTGTCGATTGCATTGACTGAGCACCAGTCAAATTCAACACTTGAACCAATCCTGTATGCGCCCGACCCAAGCACAATTACTGATTTCTTATCATTCTCACAATTAATGTCATGTTCGATACCGCTGTAAGTAAGATACAGGTAATTGGTTACGGCAGGGTATTCAGCTGCCATGGTATCGATTTGCTTAATGTAAGGTACAATGCCAAGTGATTTTCTGTAGTTTCTCAACTTCATTATATCATCATTGATCGTAGAAGGGCCTGATTTCAGGACGTGCCTTGTGATCTGAAAATCGCTGAAGCCATTTATCTTGGCATGAGAAAGGAGTTCATTCGGTAATGACTCAAAAGTTTTATATTCAGAGAGCTCATCTTTTATATTAATTATGTTTCTGAGTTTAAAGAGGAACCACTTGTCAATTCTGGTCAATTCGTATATTCTGTCCACTGACATCCCTTTTTCAAGTGCTTCCGCAATAGAAAATATGCGCATGTCAGTAGGTTCGGAGAGTTCTCTTTCGATATCCTCAAAACTAAGGTCCCTGTTCCCTGTAAAACCATGCATTCCCTGGCCGATCATTCTCAATCCCTTCTGAATGGCTTCTTCAAAGGTACGTCCGATTGCCATCACTTCTCCGACGCTTTTCATGCTGCTGCCAATGAGATGTGACACACCTTCGAATTTGTTAAGATCCCAGCGGGGAATTTTGCAGACAATATAATCAAGGGCCGGTTCAAAACAGGCAGTTGTATTTTTGGTAACAGAATTTTTAAGTTCATGCAGACCGTAGCCCAGTCCGAGCTTTGCAGCTATGAATGCAAGCGGATATCCTGTTGCCTTTGAAGCGAGGGCACTTGAGCGCGACAACCGGGCATTAACCTCGATAACTCTGTAATCTTCTGAATCTGGTGACAGGGCATACTGAACATTGCATTCTCCGACTATACCTATATGCCTGATTATTCTTATAGATAGTTCCCTTAATTTGTGATACTCGCTGTTGGTAAGTGTCTGCGACGGAGCGACCACGATGCTTTCTCCTGTGTGGATACCAAGCGGATCAAAGTTCTCCATGTTGCAGACAGTGATGCAATTATCATATTTATCTCTTACAACTTCATATTCAACCTCTTTCCATCCTTTAAGCGATTCTTCAACCAGTATCTGGCTGGTATAGGAGAATGCTTTTGTTGCAAGGTTTCTCATCTCTTCGGCATTTGATGCAAAACCGCTTCCCTGTCCGCCAAGCGTGTAGGCAGCCCTTATGATAACGGGAAACCCCAGCTTACCTGCAGCTTCAATAGCTTCCTCAACCCCGGTCACTGCTTTGCTGCTGGGAGTTTTAATGTCAATCTCGTCAAGCTTTTTTACAAAGAGCTCCCTGTCCTCGGTGTCCATTATTGATCTTACAGGTGTTCCAAGAACCCGTACTTTGTATTTCTCAAATACTCCCGATTTAAAAAGCTCGGTACCGCAGTTGAGCGCAGTCTGACCTCCGAAGGAGAGTAGTATGCCATCCGGACTTTCCTTCTTTATAACCTTTTCAACAAAATAAGGTGTTACGGGCAGGAAGTAGATTTTATCTGCAAGCCCTTCTGATGTCTGAACAGTGGCAATATTAGGATTAATAAGTACGGTCTTTATGCCTTCTTCCCTGAGTGCTTTCAGCGCCTGAGATCCGGAATAGTCGAACTCACCTGCTTCGCCAATCTTGAGAGCACCCGAACCCAGGATTATTACCTTTTTAATGTCATCTTTCATTGTCAGGATTTGTGGTCCAAAAATAGCACATTTTTTTGATTTGTGTTTTAATTAATAAAAAATTGAATATATTTGCAAAAATTATGCATAAATATGCAAAAGACAAAAAGGCTTCTTGCAATTGAAAAGATAATAAGGGAAGCGAGGATATCAACACAGGATGAATTACTTAAGAAGCTGAAAGGGAAAGGATTAAGCTGTACTCAGGCTACACTCTCCCGCAATTTAAGGCAGCTTGGAGTCGGCAGGATACCTGACGGATCAGGAGGATACAAGTATGCAATGCCCGATAATGCAAGGATCGCGGTTGAATCCCCGATGAAACTCAATATTGTGCCTGTTATCCAGGAAATAATTGAAGCAAAAGGGATGATGATCATTAAAACAATTCCGGGAAATGCAAATAATACGGCACTGTTCATTGATAATGCACGACGGTATGAAATTGCGGGTACTATAGCTGGTGACGACACCATCCTTCTTTTACCCAGGGATGGCATTTCTTCACACCAGCTTCATTCCTGCCTTGAAATAATTCTGCCCGGATTGCATGCCCGGGTAGGAAAGAAGTAAGGATATTGATATAATAGGTTGGACATGATTATTATTATTTAAAATACAATTTATAGCAGAAGGAAATGAAAGAAAAAGTTATTCTCGCGTACAGCGGAGGTTTGGATACTTCGGTCATTCTTAAATGGCTGATCGAAAAGAATTATGAAGTAATTGCATTTGTGGCGGATGTAGGGCAGGATGAGGACTTTGAAGCATGCAGGGAGAAAGCAATGCTCCTCGGGGCCTCTAAAGTTATTATTTCGGATCTTAAAAGGGAATTTGTCGATGAATATGTATTGAAGGCCATTATGGCTAATGCCATATATGAGGACAGGTATCTGCTGGGAACGGCTCTTGCCAGACCTCTGATAGCAAAAAAACAGATTGAGGTTGCCAAAGCTGAAGGGGCTAACGCAGTTGCTCACGGCGCTACCGGCAAGGGCAATGACCAGGTCCGGTTCGAACTGACCTATTATGCTCTTATGCCCGGTGTTAAGGTAATAGCGCCATGGAAAGACAAGGAGTTTCTTGCCCAGTTCAAGGGAAGGACCGATCTGCTGAAGTATGCTTCTGAAAAAAAGATTCCGGTGAAGGCAAGCATCGACAAGCCCTACAGTGAGGATGATAACCTGATGCATATAAGCCATGAAGCAGGTGTGCTTGAGGATCCTATGTACACACTTAACAAGAGTATGCTCGAAAAGATGGTGATGCCTCAGGATGCTCCCGACAAGGAAACGCGTATTGTTATACATTTTAAGAATGGATTACCAGTCAGGCTTGTAAATAAGGAGGATGGGACTATCAAGGAGGATTCATACGAAATGTACGTATATCTGAATGAACTGGCCGGTAAAAATGGTATTGGTCTTCTTGACATGGTTGAAAACAGATTTGTCGGGATAAAATCAAGAGGTGTTTATGAAACACCGGCAGCCACTGTGTTGCACATTGCACATAAGGATATTGAGGGGATTGCGATGGACAGGGAAGTAATGAGACTGGTCAGTATGCTTACTCCCAAATTTGCAGAGATCATTTATAACGGATTCTGGTTCAGCCCGGAAATGGATTTTCTGATGGCGGCCATTAAGAAGAGCCAGGAGCTTATCGATGGGAGTGTTCACCTTTGCCTGTACAAAGGCAATGTGATGATAGAGGGAAGGGAATCACCATCATCACTCTATAACAAAAAGCTTTCAAGTATGGATATAGAAGGCGGTTTCGACCAGACTGACAGTAAGGGTTTTATAAAGATCAATGCAATAAGGCTTATGGCTCACAGAGCAATTGTTGAAGCAAGCGAAAAAAAATAGCGATATGAAACTTTGGGAAAAAGGGATAAATCCCGAGCCGGCTATAATAGAATTTACTGCCGGGAAGGACAGGAAAACCGATCTTGCTCTTACCAAATGGGATATAATTGGATCAATGGCGCATGTAATAATGCTTGACGATGTAAGATTAATATCTGAAGAGGAGAAGAATGGCATGCTGAAAGCTCTTCATTCACTCTTTGAATGGGATGAGGAAGGCAGCCTGGTAATTGAAAAGGATGTGGAGGATATTCATTCACAGATAGAGAAGGAGATGTCATCGATACTTGGTACAACTGGTAAGAAGATACACACGGGCCGCTCAAGGAATGACCAGGTTCTTGTGGACATCAGGCTTTATACACGAGAGGAGATTGACAAATTATCTGTACAGATAAGGAAGCTTTTTGAAAGGCTTCAGTCACTGAGCGATCAGTATAAAGAAGTATTATTGCCCGGGTATACTCATATGCAGCCGGCTATGGTATCTTCATTTGGTCTATGGTTCGGAGCATGGGCTGAATGCCTTGCTGATGATATTGTTCTGCTCGCCGGGGCCCGGACTATCAATAACCAGAATCCTCTTGGTACAGCTGCGGGTTATGGAACAACCCTGCCAATCAACCGGAAACTTACATCAGAACTGCTTGAATTTGACGATCTGCTCTATAATTCAGCTTATGCCAGCCTGAGCAGAGGTAAAATTGAAATGGCGGTTGCTTCAGCTCTTGCATCAGTTGCTCAGACACTTTCACGTTTCTCAATGGATATTTGTATTTACATGAGCTCGGAGTACCGGTTCATTGATTTTCCAGATGAATATGTTACGGGTTCGAGCATAATGCCTCAAAAAAGGAACCCCGATGTCTTTGAGCTGATAAGAGCCAGAAGTAATGTGATACAAACGCTTCCAAATCAGATCGCCATTCTTACCAGTAATCTTCAGTCGGGTTATAACAGGGATCTTCAGCTTCTGAAACAGCTTATATTTGATGGATTCAGTGAGATAAGGGAATGTATTGAGATTATGATGCTTATGTTGAATAATATAAAGGTCAGGAAGAATATTACCGAGAATCCTTTGTATAATACAATATTCAGCACCGAGGAGGTAAACAGGCTTGTTAAGCATGGGATACCTTTCAGGGATGCTTACAAAGCTGTATCTGATATGGTTAAGAACTCATCGTTTTCAAAAACCACCCTTGCCGACTATGTACATGAAGGCAGTATTGGAAACCTTTGCAACGAAGAGATCCTGGCCTTATTTGAAGAAAGGATGAAGCCTTTTAAGAATACCACTGCAGCAGAGTTTGCTGACAAGATGATGACGCATGTCACTAAATAATCCGTAGGGACATGCCATGGCATGTCCCTACAGTGATTTTTCAATATTCTCAATAAACTCATCAAACAGATAATCAGTATCTGTAGGACCTCCGGACGCTTCGGGATGAAACTGAGTTGAGAAGAATGGCATGGATTTATGTCTCATTCCCTCATTTGTTTTGTCATTAATATTAATAAAATATGGTTCCCAGTCCTTGCCAAGAGTTGTGTTGTCAACGGCATACCCGTGATTTTGTGATGTAATGTATGCTTTATCTGTCCCAACCTGCAGCACAGGCTGGTTGTGGCTTCGGTGACCATACTTGAGCTTATAGGTATCAGCACCGGAAGCAAGGGCCATAAGCTGGTTTCCCAGGCAGATGCCAAATACAGGCTTATTACCGTTAAAAGATTTACGGATGTTACTGATAGCTGTTGTGCACATTTTGGGATCGCCGGGCCCGTTAGAGAGGAATAATCCGTCAAATTCCTCTTTGTGATAATCATAATCCCACGGAACTCTTATTATGGTCGTATTACGTTTAATCAGGTGGCGTATAATACTGTATTTTACTCCGCAATCAACAAGAACGATCCTGTACCTGCCTGAGCCGTAAACTTTTTTCGAGTGAGTGCTTACCTCTGCAACAAGGTTAACCTTATTGGGATCATAAAATCCGGTTTCGGTCCCTTCCGGTTCTACCTTTCCCAGCATAGCTCCCTTTTCGCGGATCCTTTTGGTAAGAGCTCTTGTGTCAATTCCATAGATTCCCGGGATATTATTCCTCCCGAGCCATTCATCAAGGCTTTCCTCTGCATTCCAGTGGCTGTATTCAAATGAATAGTCAGAAACAATAAGTCCGGATATATGTATTGATGAAGACTCATAGAACATCTGAAGATTGTTTTCCTCGCTTTTACCCGGAGCTCCGTAATTGCCCACGAGAGGATAGGTGAGGCACAGTATCTGTCCCCGGTATGAGGGATCAGTAAGGCTTTCAGGATAGCCTGTCATAGCTGTATTGAAAACAACTTCACCTGCCGCTGCAACAGGTGATCCGAAGGAAAAACCATGATAAACAGTTCCATCCTCAAGTGTTAATTTTACCTTTAATCTTTTCTTCATTATACTATCTGTTTATCTTATCGCTGATACGGCTTTTTCAATTTGTTCCAGTGCTTTTATGACATTCTGCCGGGTTGTGGCAACATTCATTCTCATGAACCCTTCTCCGCCGGGTCCGAAAGTCGCTCCTTCATTCATACCCACTCCGGCATTTTTAACAAAGAAATCCTGGCGTTCTTTACCAGTCATCCCGAATTTTCTGCAATCGAGCCAGATCATATAGGAAGCTTCAGGTTTTACCGGGATAATTTCCGGTATCATTTTTCTGAAGTAATCATCTGCACAATCGATGTTCAGGTCAATATAATCAAGAAGAGCGGCAAGCCATTCATTTCCATTTGAGTATGCTGCAATTGAGGCAACTGTTCCAAAGATATTTCCGTTCCCGATATGCAGATTATCGCGGGTTCGGACAAAGGTCCTTCTCAATAATGGATTTGAGATAACGACCGAAGATGTCGACAGGCCTGCCAGGTTGAAGGTTTTGCTGGGGGCAAGACATGTTACTGTATTTTCTGCAATCTCCGGCGAGAGGGTAGCTATCGGGGTATGAATAAATCCCGGTAAAACAAGATCACAGTGAATTTCATCGGACAGGATCAGGATTTTATTTTTAACACAGATCTCTGCAAGTCTGCTGAGTTCAGTATGCGACCATGCGCGCCCAACAGGATTATGCGGATTCGAAATAATTATCATCCTTGTTCTGCTGTCAATCGATTTTTCGAGGGAATCAAAATCCATTGTCCAGCCCTCTTCAGTTTCAATAAGCTGATTATAAACAAGTTTACGGCCATGTGACTCAACGGCAGAAAAGAATGGGAAATATACCGGTGGCTGTACAATGATGCTGTCGTCAGGTTGAGTGAATGCAAGGGTGCAAATATTGAGGGCCGGAACCACTCCCGGTGTGTAACATATCCACTCTTTTTCAATCTTCCACTTATGCCTTCTTTCGTGCCATTCCATTATTGAAAAGAAGTAGTCAGGAGGGCGGTATGTATAGCCGTATATTGGATGATTGAGGCGGTCCATCAGTGCGCTGACAATAAAGTCCGGCGTTTTATAATCCATATCAGCGACCCACATCGGTATAATATCTTTAGTACCGAAAGTATCTTCCCTGCGGTCGTATTTGATACAATTTGTTCCATCTCTGTTTACAATCTCATCGAAGTCCCACATCATGAAAAAATCGGATAATTTCAGGGTTTCAAAGATAAATAAAATATTTTTACTACTTTTATCGGTAGTTTTTGGAATCCATTTTAGAAATTAAAACTGACCAATGATGAAAAAGATTTTTGCAGGTGCCATAATTACATTGCTGATCCTTAGTTCCGCTGCATTTACTTCATGCAAAAACAGAGCTGCAGAAAAACAGAAGACACTGAAAGAGATGGAACAGGTTAAGACCCTTGAGCTCCAGATCGAATCAAATGTTTATCCACTGCCTACATCAGCAGAAGTTATAAGGATGCTTACAGATCTGGAGGTAGGATACATTATCGGGATCTCCAATCCTGTGGGGAATACAAAAAAATATTTCAGCAGTACTACAAGGGCAATTAATATGGGTGTATATGGAGCAGACCTTAGTTATGCAACATTATATAATATGCAGCAGGAGGTTATTAATTTCATGACTGCTATCAGATCTCTTGCCAATGAACTTAATATGTCAAAAATATATGATGAGTCGCTATATGAAAATATTAAGCAAAATTTTGATAACCGCGATCAGCTGGTAAAGATCCTTACCAAAGCTTTCAACGAAACCTATGGATTCCTCGCCGACAATGATCAGCAACCGCTTGCATTGCTTGTAGTTGGAGGTGCATGGGTAGAAGGTATGCATCTTACCACACATGTATCTGAGGCAGCTTATCAGGTTGCCGGCATATCAAAAGTACTCCTTGAGCAGAAAAAATCTTTTGAACTTTACCTTGAACTGACCCAGCCATATATAACTGACCCGAGTGTAAGTGATTTTGTTAAAAAACTTGATCCTGTTAAGAAAGTATATGAAGGAATTGGTACAAGTCTGACAGAGCAGAATATTAAGGATATTACAGTAGCAATTACAAGTGTCAGGGAAAAGGTGGTAGAATAATTTAAAGATATAGATATGACCGCAAAGATCAGATCTTTGCGGTCTTTTTTTTACATGATGTCAATATGAGGGAATCGGTATTACTTGCCTTAATTCACATATTTGCAATTGTTTCCACCATAAATCCTGCCGGGATTTCATCGAGGGGAAAGAAGATACTGCGCAGTTATCTCAGGAGATATCTGAACAGGGAGCTGGAGGAAGAGTATTATACTTTATTTGAAAATAATCTGGAGTTTTACTCAAACGAACTGAAAAGCGTCGATAAAGCAGAATTATCCGATGATGAATCTCTGATATCATTCCAGATTACAAATATCTGCCGTCAGATAAAAAAGGGGCTGTTTCTGGAAGAGCGGATGATAGTATTCCTGCAACTTATAGAATTCGCATTTGAAGATGGAATGATATCAGAGCAGGAGAAGACCATCATTGACATTGTGGCCAGGACATTCAGTATTTCAAAAAAGGAATATGATAACGCTATCGCCTTTATGATAGGAAGATCGTATGATGCAGTCTCTCAGGACTGTCTCCTTATTATTGAGAGCGATAATCCCAAACTTTCGGGTGCAGGTACTTACAAGAATTACGACAACTGGAGGCACATCAGGATTAAAGGGTTCAAAGGACATCTTGTAGTGCTGCACATAGAAAGTACCGGAACGCTTCTTATTACCTATGATGGTCCTCTGCCTCTTTATTTCAAGGGAAGAGACATAATTGCCTGCAGACCCTACCTGCTTGAAAGAGGAGTTAACATAAAAAGCCAGGGTATTGAACCTATTTATTACTCACGGATTTACAAGAAATTTGTCTCGAGAAGATTTCCGGAGAAGGTGACTTTTGAGGGTCATGATATTGAGTTCAGGTTTAAGAACTCAGATAACGGAGTTCAGAAAATGAACTTCAGGATCGACTCAGGTAACCTGGTCGGGATAATGGGAGGCAGTGGTGTGGGCAAATCCACCCTGTTCAATATTCTTCATGGAAAGATCAGTCCAACTTCCGGCAACCTGTATATAAACGGATATGATATTAATTCAGATTCTGAAGAACTTAAGGGTTTGATTGGATTTGTTCCGCAGGATGATATGCTGATTGAGGAACTCACCGTATACCAGAACCTTTATTATAATGCCCGCCTCTGTTTTGGTGACTACAATGAAAACGAACTCAGAAACACTGTCGAAAAGGTGCTTCATGATCTTGATCTGTATGAGATAAGAGACCTTCAGGTAGGTGATATAATGAATAAAAAGGTTAGCGGAGGCCAGCGCAAAAGACTTAATATAGGACTTGAGCTAATGCGTGAACCGGTGGTTCTTTTTGTTGATGAGCCAACCTCCGGATTATCCTCCTCTGATTCAGCGAAGGTTATGAACCTGCTCAGAAACCAGGCTCTTCTGGGTAAACTGGTTTTTGCCATAATCCATCAGCCTTCCTCCGATATCATAAAAATGTTTGACCGGTTATGGGTGCTCGATAAAGGTGGTTACATGATTTATGACGGAGATCCTGTTGAAGCACTGGTATATTTTAAAACGGAGACATCCCAGGCAAATGCTGCAGAGAGTGAATGCCCAAACTGCGGGAATGTGGAAACAGACAATATTCTTCATATTATAGAGGTTAAGGTAATTGACAGTTCAGGACTTCCGGGAAAAGCAAGACAAGTCAGTCCACAGGAATGGTATGAGAAGTATATAAAGAAGATGATGCCGGTTCCTGCCGGAAAGCCTGCCAGAACAACGATCCCTCCGAGCAACTTCATGGTTCCCGGCAAAGCTAAGCAGATCAGGACTTTCATTGAGCGCAACATAACCAGGAAGCTTGCCGACAGCCAATATATGATGATTAATCTCATTGAAGCTCCTTTGCTTGCATTTATACTCGGTTATATATCCAAGTTCAGTGCAAACGGGGTTTATACGTTTGCTGCCAATAAGAACTATCCTGTATTCATGTTCATGGGTATCATTGTGGCACTGTTCCTCGGACTTACAGTAAGTGCCGAGGAGATATTCAGGGACAGGAAAATTCTGGAAAGGGAGAAGTTCCTGAATCTCAGCAGGCTTAGTTACCTTCTTTCCAAAATCAGTTTTCTTTTTGCTCTCTCGGCAGTCCAGACCCTTTCATATATACTGGTTGCGAATCTGATAATGGAGGTGAGGGGTTTGTTATTACAGCAGTGGATCATTCTGTTTTCAACGGCGTGTTTCGGAAACCTCCTTGGATTAAATATCTCTGCAGGCATGAGGACTGCTGTCAGTATATATATTTTAATACCTCTGATCCTGGTACCTCAGCTGCTGCTTGGAGGAGTCATGATCAGATTCGATGATATGCACTGGACTCTCAGCCGTAAGATATATGTCCCGGTTATTGGAGATATTATGGTAACACGATGGGCGCATGAAGCCATAAGTGTTGAACAGTTCAGGAGCAACAAACTTCAGAAGCCATTTTTCCAGTATGACATGGAGATAAGTCAGAATGACTGGTACGCCTCATTCCTGATTCCGAATCTGAAAGTTACAGTCGATGAATGTCTGGCTGCAGGTAAAAATCCGGATAATGCTTATCTATATGAAGAGTCATTCGAAAAACTGGCATATCATATAAATGATCTCTCGGAAAAATCAGGAATTAACCCCGGTAAGGTCGTAATTACCCAGGATGTTAACGGGTTCAATGAATATATGGCCGGTGAAACAAGGAAATATCTCGACAGCCTGAGCAGAACCTTCAGATTAAATAGCAGAGCTGTATCTGATAAGCGTAACACCTTATATAATCAGATAGAGTCAGTAATAGGGGCCGAAGAATTTATTAAACTCAGGGATAATCATTATAACGAAACTCTGGCAGACATTGTTCTTAACAGGATGTCTTCCAATAAAATATATGATGCAGGGAAGAGGTTTATTCAAAAAGCTGATCCGGTTTATATGTATCCCGGTTCAAGATGGGGAAGAGCGCATTTCTATGCTCCCTTTAAACAGATTGGCGATCTCAGGATCAATACCCTTCTGTTCAATACAATCATGATATGGGCAATGATTATGTTCCTGGGTGTAACATTATATTATAATCTTCTGAAGAAATTTATTTCGTTGCTTGAATTACTTAAGTTACCGATTCTGAGAAAGTACGGAAGAGATCTTTTGCAGTTTTGACCTCATGAACAGAGTACAGCCAAAGAAAAGCCTGGGTCAGCATTTTCTCAGGGATGCAGCGATTGCACAGAGAATTGCCGGAACTTTAACAGGCGAAGGATACGATTCGGTTCTTGAAATCGGTCCCGGGACAGGGATCCTGACAGGCTTTCTTCTGAAAAGGGGATTTGCTGATTTCAGAGTCGTGGAGATTGACCATGAATCGGTTGATTATCTTCATGAACATTTTCCGGACCTTACAAACATACTGACCGGTGATTTCCTTGCAATGGATCTGGATCACTATTTTCCCGGAAGGATGGGAGTAACGGGTAATTTTCCATACAATATTTCAACACAGATATTGTTTAAAGTGCTGAAGCACCGTGAGAAGGTTGTTGAGGTTACAGGCATGCTTCAGAAAGAGGTAGCCGAAAGAATCTGTGCAGGGCCCGGTTCAAAAACATACGGTATATTAAGTGTATTACTGCAGGCATACTATACAACAGAATATCTTTTTACTGTTCCTGAACATGTATTTGTACCACCACCCAGAGTTAAATCAGGAGTAATCAGATTGCGAAGGAATAGAGTTGCTCAGCTTGATTGTGATGAAGTTCTGTTTTTCAGAGTGGTAAAAGCCTGTTTCAATCAACGCAGAAAAACTCTAAGAAATTCGGTAAGATCTGCCTTCGAGCTCACGAATTATGAATATGATGAGCTGGGTTTAAGACCTGAACAGCTATCTGTTGATCAGTTTGTAAGGCTAACAAATTGGATTGAATCGAACAGGGTATTATCCGAATGAAAAACCTATTGCTTCAACCGGATTCATTCTGGCAGCAGCATTTGCCGGTGCATAACCTGCAACAACTCCGATTATTCCCGAAATGACCATCGCAAGAACAACATTGCCCGGTGTGAGGTGTATATTCAGTTCATAAACATAATTTATTCCAAGTGTACCCAGGAATATCATAAATATACCCAGTATACCGCCAAATAGCGAAAGAAGTATCGATTCAACAAGGAACTGTTGCAGAATGAAAAATTTCTTTGCCCCAAGGGCTTTCTGAATGCCAATCTGGTTTGTCCTTTCCCTTACAGAAACGAACATAATATTGGCAATTCCGAAACCGCCGACGAGTATTGAAAATCCGCCAATCACCCAGCCACCGATATTAATACCGGCAAAAACAGCTTCAAATCCCTGTGTAAGAAGGCTGGCCTGGTTGATCGAGAAGTTTGATATTTCATCAGGCTGAAGACGTCTGGCTGCTCTCAGGATCATTGTAGCTTCGTCGGTTAGTTCCTGAACAGATACTCCCTCCTTAGCCTTCACCATCAGATTTGAATTGATGTTTTTATTTCTCAGATTTATAAAGTTCTTTGCATAATTCAGCGGAACCAATGTCATCTCATCCATTCCCTCATCACTTAAACCCCCTTTGCCCTCTTTTTTAAAAACTCCAATCACCATTACCTTATTTCCACCAATAGTGATCTCTTTTCCCACAGGATTTGCTTTTTCAAATAGTCTCTCAGCAAGTACAGCACCTATGATTGCTGCATTTTTTCCTGATGCAGATTCTTCCGGTGAGAAATATCGTCCATTTTCAATCTCAAATGTCCGTACATTCTCAAATTCATGAGTTGCTGCCCATATAGCGGCATCACTTGCCAGGTTGCTTTTATATTTTATTTGCCTTGACTGAAATGCAGAATAGCAGACTGATGCAGCTTTTGTCGACCTGGCAGTAAAGGCATCATAATCATCCTGAGTGATTGCCGGCCACTTTATAATATCCCACCATGCCAGATTCGGATCAAAGGACCAGGGAAATTTCTGAACATATATGACATTATCACCCATTGAAGCGATACTTTCCCGGATTGCCTTCTCCATCCAGTCGAGAACAGTGAAAACTGAAATTATCGAAAAAATACCGATCGTAATTCCGAAAAGCGACAGGAATGTTCTTAATTTATTAATTACTATTGAGTTAAAGGCGAAAATGAACCCCTCTTTAAAAAGCCTTAGATACATTGCGATACTTTAAAATACTGAAATCAGGTATCAAAGATACAAAAATCGCTCTTAGCTTATAATCATAAAATTATATTGTATTGGGTTAATAAAAAAAATATCTATTTTTAAGCCCCGAAAACAGGGAGCCAAAATCAATTCCTAATTATCAAAAAATGAGTGACAAAAGAATAACCAGTGCTCTGATGTCGGTATATTATAAAGAGGGCCTCGGGGATATTGTAAAAAAGCTCAGTGATCTTAAAGTTAAATTGTATTCCACGGGCGGAACCTTCAGCTTTATCAGCGATCTGGGAATTCCGGCAGAAAAAGTAGAGGACCTTACATCTTATCCCTCAATCCTTGGAGGCAGGGTTAAGACCCTTCACCCTAATGTTTTTGGTGGTATCCTTGCAAGACGGGAGAACCAGGGAGATCGAGAACAACTGGCGAAATACAAAATACCTGAGATTGACCTTGTCATTGTTGACCTTTACCCTTTTGAGGAGACTGTTAAGACTTCTGATCAGGAAGAGGATATTATTGAAAAAATAGATATAGGAGGTATTTCTCTCATCAGGGCTGCTGCTAAAAACTATAATGATGTTCTCATTGTATCGGGACGGGAACAGTATTCCGATCTTCTTGCAATACTTGAAAACAGGAAGGGGATTACTTCAATATCTGAGCGAAGGGAATTTGCTGCAAAGGCATTTATGACCTCATCGCATTATGACACGGCGATATTCAATTATTTCAACAGATCATCAAATCTGCCTGTTTTCAGGGAGAGCATTAATGTATCGTACCCCTTGCGCTATGGCGAGAATCCTCATCAGAAAGGGATATTTTTTGGTGATCCTGATGAGATTTTCACTAAACTATATGGTAAAGAGTTGTCGTATAATAATCTTCTTGACCTTGATGCTGCTGTAAGCCTTATCGATGAATTCCATTCTGACACATATGTAATCATCAAACATAACAATGCATGCGGTGTGGCGTCGAGAAATACTCCTCTTGAAGCATGGAAGGATGCTCTTGCATGCGATCCGGTATCGGCTTTCGGGGGAGTAATTGCAACAAACACATCAGTTGATGCCGATACAGCCACTGAGATTGACAAGTTATTTTTTGAGATCATTATTGCACCCGGGTTTTCAGATAAAGCTCTGGATATTCTGTGCCAGAAGAAAAACAGGAGAATACTTGTCAGAAAGCAATCAGAAAATAGCAAGTACAGTTTCAGGTCGCTTCTTAACGGAGTATTGTGGCAGGAAAAGGATACGAGCACTGAATCTTCATCTGTCATGAAGCCTGTAACAAAAAGACTGCCTCTTGAATCTGAAGAAGAGGATCTTGTATTTGCCAATATAATTGTCAAGCACAGTAAATCGAATGCGATAGTGCTGGCAAAAAATAATCAGCTATGCGCCAGTGGTATAGGTCAGACATCAAGGGTAGATGCGCTGAGGCAGGCTATTGAAAAAGCACATACATTCGGCTTTGATCTTAATGGTGCGGTAATGGCATCTGATGCATTCTTCCCGTTTGCTGACTGTGTTGAGATAGCCAATAAGGCAGGTATAAGGGCTGTTGTTCAGCCGGGAGGCTCCGTCAGAGATCAGGAATCGATAGACTACTGTTCATTAAACGGTATGTCGATGGTATTTACAGGCATAAGACATTTTAAACATTAACTAATAATATAATCATCTCATGTAATGGGAATATTTTCATTTTTAACACAAGAGATCGCAATTGATCTCGGTACTGCCAACACCATCATAATTCATAATGATAAGGTGGTTGTTGATGAACCATCAATTGTTGCAATTGATAAGAATACAGGTAAGCTTATTGCAATCGGAGAGGCTGCCAGGCAGATGCATGGCAAGACACACGAAAACATAAAGACAATCAGACCTTTGCGCGATGGTGTTATAGCTGACTTTAATGCTGCCGAGCTGATGATCAGAGGTATGATCAGGATGATCAATAAGGGACCAAGGCTCTTTTCTCCTTCTCTTAAGATGGTAGTATGCATACCCTCGGGTAGCACCGAAGTAGAGATACGTGCAGTGCGTGATTCTTCAGAGCATGCAGGAGGCCGCGATGTCTATATGATTTATGAGCCAATGGCTGCTGCCATCGGTATCGGTCTTGATGTTGAAGCACCGGAAGGCTGCATGGTTGTTGACATAGGCGGCGGAACTACCGAAATCGCTGTTATTGCTCTCGGAGGCATTGTATGCAATAAATCAATCAGGATAGCCGGAGATGGCTTTACCGCTGATATACAGGCATATATGCGTCATCAGCATAATATCAAGATTGGAGAGCGTACAGCTGAAGATATTAAGATAGCAGTGGGAGCTGCTCTTCCGGATATTGACAATGCCCCGGCCGACTATGTTGTAAGAGGACCAAATATTATGACTGCCCTGCCGATTGAGATACCGATATCCTACCAGGAGATTGCTTATTGCCTTGATAAATCTTTATCAAAAGTAGAGGCAGCTCTGCTAAGTGTTCTTGAACAGACTCCTCCGGAACTTTATGCTGATATTGTCAACAAGGGGATCTATCTGGCCGGAGGCGGAGCATTGCTGAGAGGTCTGGATAAGAGACTTGCTGATAAGATAAATATTAACTTCAATGTTGTTGAGGATCCTCTGCATGCAGTTGCCCGCGGTACGGGAGTTGCTCTTAAGAATGTAGAAAGGTTCCAGTTCCTAATGAGATAATCCGGCAGGTAAATGAGGAATCTTCTGAATTTCCTGGAGCGATACAATAACCTGATAATCTTTTTGATCCTTGAGGGGATAGCGGTATATTTCCTTGCAACACGAAATTATTACCACAATACCAGGACGGTAAACAGTGTAAGACGTCTTACTTATGGTTTTGAAGAGAATATAAGCAATATGAGAAGCTATTTCCGGTTGCATGAAATAAATGAAAATCTTGCTTCGGAAAATACAGCCCTCAGAAATAGCATTAACAGACTGGTCAGAAACAGCAGCTCGGTTTTTTTTTCTGTCTCTGACACTATTTACCAGCAGCAATACCAGTATACAACAGCCAGACTGACCGATAACTCAGTAAACAAGCAGAAGAATTTTTTTATAATAAATAAAGGAACGCGGCATGGTCTGGAGAAAGATATGGCGATAATAGCTGATGGAGGAGTGGCCGGTGTAATAGTAGGCTGTTCCGAGAACTTCTCAGTTGCCATGTCATTGCTTAACCTCGATTTCAGAGTTAGTGCAAGGATAAGATCCAACGGATACTTCGGATCATTGAGCTGGGACGGAAGAGATTACCGGAAGGCTACCCTGAGTGACATTCCCCAGCATGTGGTTTTCAGCATTGGCGATACAATTGAAACGACAGGATACTCAGCTGTTTTTCCTGAAGGAGTAATGGTTGGTACCGTTACTGATTTTGAAAAGCCAGGCAGTGATTTTTACACGATTACAGTCTTACTTAAGACAGATTACCGAAAGCTTCATTTTGTCGATGTGGTTGATAATAAGAAGAAAAAGGAATTAATTGAACTTGATAAACAAATTCAATGATCAACTCAATCTTAAGATTCAGTCTGATTTTTATTCTGCTGGTACTTTTACAGGTTCTGCTGTTTAATAATATCCAGTTCAGCGGGTATGTAAATCCTTATATATATATAATTTTCATCCTTCTGTTACCGGTAGAGATACCCTCCTGGTTGCTACTGATACTTTCATTCTGTATGGGTATGGTAATCGATTTCTACTCCGGTTCACCGGGGATGCATTCTTCAGCCTCAGTTCTTGCCGGATTCGTCCGCCCTTTTGTACTCAGGTTTATTTCTCCCCGTGATGGATATGAACCCGGAGCAAGCCCTTCGATGCTAATTTATGGTTTCAGATGGTTCCTGTTCTATTCATTAACAATTGTGATCATTCATCATACAGCTCTTTTCTATCTTGAGGTATTCAGATTTACTGATTTCTTCAGAACATTGCTCAGGGTAATGCTGAGTTCTCTTTTCACAATTATATTTGTGCTGATAATAGAATTTTACAGGAGGGGCAGGTAATCCGGATAATTATGAAGGATTTATTTATAAACCGGAAATATATTATAATGGCGCTTATTGTGCTGGCATCTTTAATGCTCATAATAAGACTATTTATAATACAGGTAGTTAAAGACACATACCGGCTCTCTGCTGACAATAATGTACTGCGATATGTAACACAGTATCCGGCCCGGGGGCTGATTTACGACAGGAATGGGAAACTGATTGTTTCCAATCAGGCAGCTTATGATATTATGGTAATTCCCGCGCAGACTGACAGGATGATAGATACCGCCGGATTTTGTTCCCTGCTCAATATTACGAATGATGTTTTTAACAGGCAGATGAAGGCTTCAATCAACTATTCAAGGCGTGCCCCTTCTGTGTTTCTTAAGCAGGTATCCAATGAAACCTATGCCAGGTTCCAGGAGAAGATGTTCTTATATCCCGGGTTTTATGTCCAGCCAAGAACACTCCGTAAATACACACGCCCCGTTGCAGCTCATATACTTGGATATGTAAGCGAGGTTGATGAAAGCATTATAAGGAAGAATCCATACTACAAGCCGGGTGATTATATCGGAAAAAGCGGTATTGAAGAGGCATACGAAAATGACCTCCGGGGTCAGAAAGGAGTCAGGATCTTTATGGTTGACGTTTTCAGTCGCATTAAAGGTTCGTATGCCGACGGGGAAATGGATACAGTGGCTGTTCAGGGTTCAGATATAATATCATCAATTGACCTTGATCTGCAGGAGTATGGTGAGTTACTCATGAGAAATAAAAGAGGAAGCATCGTTGCCATTGAACCTGAAACAGGAGAGGTGCTGGCACTTGTTTCAGCACCGAATTACGATCCCGGGCTACTTGTAGGAAGAGTCAGATCGGAGAATTTTGCCAGGCTTCAGTCTGATACAGCTATACTGCCGCTATTTAACAGAGCCTTAATGGCCTCATATCCTCCGGGTTCTACGTTTAAACCGGTTAACGGGCTGATCGGACTTCAGGAGGGTGTAATATCAGCTGACACTAAATTTGGCTGTAATTATGGTTACCTCTTTGTCGGATGCCATGGCCATGCTTCGCCTCTCGATCTCATTAATGCAGTAGCTAATTCATGTAATTCCTATTTCTGCCAAACCTACAGGAGAGTACTTGAAAACAATAAATACAGTAATGTTACAGAAGCCTTCAGCAAGTGGAAAGAATATCTTGATCAATTTGGATTTGGTGCAAGGCTGGGTACTGATTTTGTCAATGAACTGACCGGATTTATTCCATCTCCGTCATATTACGACAGGTATCATGGGAAAAACAGATGGAAAGCATTAACTGTTATATCTATGGCAATAGGTCAGGGAGAAATAGGAACGACACCTTTGCAGATGGCAAATATGACAGCAGCAATTGCCAACAGAGGTTATTACTACACACCTCATATTGTTAAGGAAGTTGGCAGGGAAGGAAAGCTTAATCCAAGGTTTAAAACAAAACATCAGATCAGTATTGACTCTGCAAATTTTGAAACCATTATTTCGGGAATGGAAGGTGCTGTCAGCGGAGTTCCCGGTGCAACTGCAAGAGTTGCAGCAATAAAGGATATCATAGTTTGTGGCAAGACAGGTACTGCCCAGAATCCTCATGGTGATGACCATTCTGTATTCATTGCCTTTGCACCTAAAGACAATCCGAAAATTGCTATTGCAGTTTATGTGGAAAATGCGGGCTTCGGATCGACCTCCGCAGCTCCGGTTGCCAGTCTGATGATGGAAAAATATATCAGAGGATCAATATCCAACAAATATCTGGAGCAAAGGATCCTTGACCTTAATCTTGAAGAAAAGCTAATAAAGAGTGAGACGCAGCATTAACATATGGATCAGTCTTGACAAGATCACAATACTCCTGTATTTATTGCTGGTAATAATGGGCTGGCTGAATATTTATGCGGCAGTATTTAATGAGGAGCATTCACGCATGCTCGATCTTTCACAGCGATATGGCAAGCAGTTTATCTGGATTACTGCCGCTATTGTTACCGGAATTTTTATTCTCATTATCGATAACAGATTCTATTTCTTCTTTTCATGGGTTATCTATGGGATAATTATTCTTCTGCTTATTTTGGTACTGATCTTCGGAACTGAGATAAATGGAGCCAGATCGTGGTTCGAATTCAGCTGGTTCAGCCTGCAACCTTCGGAGTTCGCCAAGTTTGGAACAGCGCTTGGTCTGGCAGGATACCTTAATACGCGCCGGCATGATCTTACGCGCTGGGGAGTTCTGCTTCCTGCGTCAGCTATTATCCTTCTGCCGGCCTTGCTGACTGCCATTCAGCCTGATATGGGATCAACTGTCGTTTTTCTTGCACTTTTTCTGGTGCTGTTCAGGGAAGGGATGAGTCCGTATGTATTTGTTTCCGGATTCCTTGCAGTTGTACTGTTCTTTATGACCCTTCTGATAGATAATTTTTACCTGTCGCTTGCACTGGTGATTATAGCTGTATTACTTGTATGGTTTGCCACCCGTAAGTGGAGACTTCCACTTGTAAGTACAGGGATCTTTGTACTTATTGGGTCTGTTATATATATACTTGATTATTACATATTTAAACGCCTTGGTAATGAGCTGGTTATATTGACATCACTTCTGTTGTCAGGATTTTTTTATGCCTGGTACATTTACACAAGGAAGGCAATATCGGTTCTGATCATATACCTTTTTCTTACAGGCAGCCTGCTATTTATCAATTCTGTAGATTATACCTTTAATAATGCACTTCCTGAACACCAGAGAGACAGGATCAATATTCTTCTTGGAATAAAATCAGACCCTCAGGGTACCGGTTATAATGTCAATCAGTCAATTATCTCAATAGGTTCAGGCGGTATGACAGGAAAAGGTTATCTGCAGGGCACTCAGACGAAATTCAAGTTTGTTCCCAAGCAAAGTTCAGATTTTATTTTCTGTACTATTGGAGAGGAGTGGGGTTTTACAGGTTCTGTTGTTGTGATCGGAACTTATCTGTTCTTGTTTTTAAGGCTCATTTTTCTTGCAGAGAGGCAACGATCAGTATTTTCCAGGGTATATGGTTACGGAGTGGTGTCCATATTGTTTCTGCATGTATTTATCAATATAGGAATGGCGATCGGGATTGTTCCGGTAATAGGAATTCCACTGCCATTCTTCAGTTATGGAGGAAGCTCATTATGGGGCTTCACTCTGCTGCTTTTTATTTTTCTGAGGCTGGATGCCAGCCGGAATGAATATCTGGTCTGATCAGAACGGAACTGTTATTCTGTGTGAGATCTGTATCCCGAACTCTTTTTCAACATAATCGATCAGCTGAGGAAAGAATTCCATAAAGTCATCCTGCAGGGAGTAATAATTTTTTTTAAGGGCACGAATGGCAAACCTGGTCTCATTCGGCAGAGTAGAATGCTTGCTCAGCGTATTAAGTACATGCCTGATCCCGTTAATTGTCTGGTATGATTCTATCCAGTTGTTAATTATGAAGAATGGCATCATTTCCCTAACATTTTCAGGCATTACATCATAGTTGTTTACCATGGCCCTGTAGAAGTTATAGGTTACACTTTCAAGAGGCCGTCTGGAGAAAAAGTCCCATTCTTTAGTCAGAAAATGATCGTAGATAATATCTGTTACTACGCCGGAATATTTATGATACTTCCTTGTAAAAAAAATCTTGCTGCGATGCACCACCGGATGCTTGTCGGTAAATGCGTCAATATGCCGGTGAATTATTATGCCCTTTCTAATCAGTTCGGGATAGTTTAGATAATCCTTGCCTTTTACATAGTCGCCTATGTAATTACCAATGATTATTTTATCAGAATCACCGGACAAATATATGTGGGCAAGCACATTCATATTATGACATAATAGTACAAAGAATTTGCCATATACCTGAAATGTTAAAAAACATTTTCTTTAACATGTTTTTAGTAAATGAGAAAAACTCTGCTAAATAAATGTAAATCAAGAAACTAAACGATAAAAATATCATTTTAAAAAATACGCTGAAATGCTCGGAATTTCACTACGCAAATTATAAATTTGTTGCTACATTTTAAAATGAAATATCATTCTCTGACAAAATATTCAGTAAAAACAAGGAGGATTTATGGCGAAGAAAAATGTCATCATAATTGGTGCTGCAGGTCGTGATTTCCATAATTTCAATACCTGTTACAGGGACAATTCATCCTGCAATGTTGTGGCATTTACTGCAGCCCAGATTCCTGATATTGACGGACGTAAATATCCAAAAGAGCTTGCAGGCAGGCTTTATCCCGATGGAATTCCGATCGTATCCGAAGAGAATCTTCCCGGTCTGATAAAAAAACATAAAGTATCCGATTGCGTTTTTTCATACAGTGATGTTACATATCAGAAAGTGATGTCAGTCAGTGCCATAGTGAATGCAGCAGGTGCGAATTTTGTTCTGCTTGGACCTGCTGATACAATGATCAGAAGCACGAAACCTGTTATTGCAGTTGGGGCTGTCAGAACCGGTTGTGGCAAGAGTCAGACATCAAGGAGAGTAATTGAGCTTCTTATGGAAAAGGGACTCAAAGTGGTTGCCATACGCCATCCCATGCCATATGGTGACCTGAACGCCCAGAAGGTGCAAAGATTTGCTGATGTAAAGGACCTTGCAAAGCATAAGTGTACAGTTGAGGAGATGGAGGAGTATGAACCTCATGTGGTTAGAGGCAATGTAATTTATGCCGGAGTTGATTATGAAGCTATCGTACGTGCGGCAGAGAAGGACCCGTCAGGTTGTGATGTGATTTTATGGGATGGAGGTAATAATGACTACCCGTTTTACAAGCCTGATCTTATGATAACAGTAACCGATCCTCACCGGGCTGGTCATGAACTGAAATATTATCCCGGGGAGGTAACACTCCGCCTGGCAGATGTTGTTGTGATCAATAAAATGGACAGTGCTTCTCCCGAGGCAATTCAGATAGTCAGGGAGAGTATTGACAAGGTGAACAAAAATGCGATCGTTATTGATGGTGTCTCTCCGATTAAGGTTGATGATGTGTCGGTTATTAAAGGGAAGAGAGTCCTCGTTGTAGAGGATGGCCCGACTCTCACTCATGGAGAGATGAAAATAGGAGCAGGTGTTGTAGCTGCCCGGAAATTCGGTGCTGCAGAGCTTGTTGATCCCAGACCATATACCGTAGGAAGGCTTAGTGAAACATTCCGGCAGTATCCAAACATTGGAACTCTGTTACCGGCAATGGGTTATGGCAAGCAGCAGCTGAAAGACCTGGAAACCACCATCAACAACACAGATTGCGACAGTGTAATAATAGCAACTCCGATTGACCTGAACAGGATCATAAAGATTACGAAACCAAATACCAGGGTTTATTATGATCTGCAGGAGATTGGCAGTCCGGATCTGAAAGAGGTTCTGAATGATTTTGAAAAGAAATTCAAGCTGAAAAGCGGGAAAAAGCCGTTGGACCATTCCAACGGCTCATAATAATGAGGGTATATATATTGATATGTAACTATCTTTTGTGTACGCTTCCGGCGCTTGACGAATTTGCGTCAATATATCTGGGATTTCCGGTATAATTGATGTCTCCTGCGCTGGAAGACCTTGCTCTGAGCCGTTCTGTGACATTTACATCAGCATCACCGGCACTTGATGCTGATATATCGGCCTCTCTGACCTTCAGATTATAGGCTTTCAGGTCGCCTGCACTGCTCATATCTGCTTCAAGAACATCGGCTTCTCCTGAGAGAGTCATGTCACCTGAACTGCTTATATTAACATCCAATTTCCTGGCATACACCTCCAGCTTTATATCTCCGGCACTGCTGGCTGACAATTCTAATTCATCAGATTTAATTATTGATTCACCTATTACATCTCCGGCGCTGCTTGCTTTAATTGACCTTATATCTTTCATTGTTACATAAACCTTTTTCTCTTTTGAATCCCTGATATTCACCTCGGTGTAGACCCGAAGAACTCCGCCATCAATCTCTGTAAGTATATATTCCTGAAGATTTTCATCGGTTTCGACAGTTATGGCTTCTTTATTTCCCTGTTTCAGATAGACATCAATTCCGGAACTTACACGCAAACCATCAAATGATCCGGCCTCTCTTTCTTTTGAAACAACTTTTTTATTGCCATAAACCGTTTTTCTGTTCTGTGCCTGTGATGAGAGAGTAATGCAGAGGAGAATACCCAGTACTGTAAATAATCTGATATTTTTCATATTAATCTGTTTTTATGATCCCTGTTTTCCAGAATAAAGACTTAACGAAAACAGATTTGCTGCATATAGTCAGATTTATTTTCCTTTAATGCCATTTGAATATTTTCAGGCCGGCAAAGAAAAAGACACCCCCGATTAATATCAGGATAAGTATCGGGAATGCCACCTGGTTGTATCCTGCACCTTCGTTGAAGATGCTTCTGATGCCATCGGCAAGCATTGTAAGAGGCATGTTCTTAATAACCGGAAGACTCCATTCAGGGAAATTCTGGTAGCTGAAAAAGATACCTGAAAGAACCATCATCGGCGTAACTACAAAATTTATCAGGCCATTTCCTACTTCTGTATTTGAAGTATGTGATGATACAAACACTGCAATCCCCGAAAATGCGATATTCCCGGCAATAAAAATCAGTATGAGGGCCGTAATGTCACCCTGGATTGTCATATCGAATGCAAACAGGACGAACAGGAAAAGGACCAGCGATTCTATAAAATTCATTATGATCCGTACTGAAATAAGGGCTATCAGGAAGTGTGATTTTTTCATCGGTGTGGCAATCATGCGACGCAGAAGCTTTTTTGATCTTTTTTCTATTATTCCATAGCTTATCCCCCACATACATGACATCATAACCCCCAGTGAGATAAGGCCCGGAACCAGAAAGTCGATATATCTTGTTCCGGTTATTGTCAGAGGTCTGATTTCAGTGTTGCTTTTTACTTCCAGGATTTTTCCTTCGCCAATGATGTTGCTGAGCTTGAGATATGTCAGCTCCGCATCAGAATTCATCGGGTCGAAATGGTATTCTGCCTTACCATATGCTCCCATCAGAAGAACATTGAGAGTACCTCTTTTCAGAAGAATCATGGCGTCATCCCACTTCATTTCGTAGAACAGGAAAACCGAGTTGCCAAGTTTGTCATCCTCAATAGTAAATCTCCATTTCCATTCACCCGATTTTTCAGAACTGTTTATTTCGCAGCTCTTTTCAAGGAATTCAGTGATAACTGAGTCTCCTTTTTCGTTTATTGCTTTTTCCTCTGTTGAGATTATGGCAATTTTACGTGTAACATCAGGCTTTCTGGCAAAAGCAATCCCCAGCCCCAGGGCCATCAGTATCGGGAAGAGAATACCCCAGAAGAGAACCCCCGGTTCGCGGATTATCTCGCGGAACAAGGCAAAAAACAGTTGTCGTAGCTGACTGGAGCTGATCCAGTTATTCATTTATTTTCCTCCCTGTTAATGATATAAACAGATCATCAAGCGTTTTGCGCCGGCATTCCATATGTTTGAGAGTAATATTCTGCGATTTGAGGAATGACATGAATGCAGGAAGGTCAGTCTCGAAGTTCTTCAGGGTGATAAATCCCTGATCCTTTGAATCTCCCTCATGTATTTTAAAAGGGAAGCCTGTTGAATTCAAGCTGATGAAATCCAGATTTTTTTCAATTGTAAATTCCACAATTTTATCAGTTGTTTCATTTTTGAGAAGCTGTTGAAGGGTTCCTTCTTTAAGAATTATCCCGTTATCCATTATAATTATATAGTCGCACAAATACTCTGCCTCCTCCATATAGTGCGTTGTAAGGATCATAGAGGTTTCGGATTTTTTCCTCAGCGACTGAAGTATATCCCAGATTTCCCGTCTTGCATTGGGATCGAGACCTGTGGTTGGTTCATCAAGCAAAAGGATTGCAGGATCGTTGATCAGGGCTATGCCGATTGCAAGTCTCTGTCTCTGGCCACCTGAGAGATTTACAACATATGATTTCCTTTTTTCTTTCAGACCTACGATCTCGATAATTTCATCAACCTTATGCTTCCCAATGTTGAAAAACCCTGCAAAAAGCATCAGAGTTTCCGTAACCCTCAGTTTGTCGATGAATCTTGTCTCCTGAAGTGAAAGGCCAATAATACGATGAAGTTCATCTTCATTGCCTTTCCATTTTTTCCCCATTATAGTGATTTCTCCTGAGTCAGGCTTCTGTATACCTTCAATCATCTCCACAAGTGTGGTTTTCCCTGCTCCGTTGGGTCCCAGAAGCGCAACAAACTGACCCTTGCAAATATTCAGGGTAATGCCTTTTACAGCCTGAATTGTCTTGAATGATTTCCAGACATTCTTAACTTCTATGACGTTATTAAAAGGCATGACAGAATAACATTTATGAAGAAGTATTTGTTTATATGAGTGGCTGGGCGCAACGGCACAATGGCACAATGGCACAACGGAAAAGTATAGTTATTTCTATTTTGTACCGAAGAGCCTGTCGCCTGCATCGCCAAGTCCGGGAACAATATATCCGGAATCATTCAGCCTCTCATCGAGACCTGCAATAAAGATCTGGACGTCAGGATGATCCCTGGTTATCCGGTCAATACCTTCCGGTGCTCCTATAATACAGACAAGTTTTATGTTCTTTGCTCCATGATCCTTCAGGACCTTAATGGCATCAGAAGAACTTCCGCCTGTGGCAAGCATGGGATCGAGCACCATAACGATTGATCCTGAAAGGTTTTCAGGGAATTTGGAATAATATGTTATGGGCTTTAGTGTTTCATGGTCACGATAAATACCTATATGACCAATCCTCGCTCCGGGGATCAGTCCGGATATTCCGTCAACCATGCCCAGACCTGCCCTCAGAACAGGCACAAGAACGATATCAATTGCCAGTTCCTGGGTACAGCATGGGCCAAGAGGTGTCTCAACAGTTATATTTTTTACCGGCAAGTCCCTGGTTATCTCATACGCCATCAGACCCGAGATCTCCTTAAGTGTTTCACGAAACTCATTGGTTGCTGTTTCTTTGCGTCTCAGAATAGTCAGCTTGTGAGTCAGAAGCGGGTGTTTGAGGAGATTGACCATTATTTAATTCAGATTAGGCAACATGCTTGTATCCGGTAAATACCTGGTATTGCTGCTTCTTTAAGAAATAGACATTGAATCTGACATTAAGGACATAAAATATTCTGAAAGCTATATTTTCAAAAAATGATCGCCTATCAATTTTCGGAAGCCAGTTCCTGTACAGACTCCAGCCCTTTCTTATATGAGCGGAAATATCTTCACTTCGGGTTATCTCAAGTTCAGTTTTTTTAAACTCCTCATGATACCGGTCATGATTCCAGAAATGTTGTGACATTGATTTTCCCCATAGTTTTGTTATTCTGCTTCTTTCATTGCATGTGGAGAGAAGATCCGCGATCAGAAACTGACCACCTGGCTTTAAAACACGATGAATCTCTTTAAGAAATGCTGTTTTATCGGGGTAATGAAAAGCACTCTCTATATTGAGTACCACATCCACTGATTCAGAAGGGATATGTTTCAGGTTCTGGGCATCATCAACAATGAACCTGACCTTTTCTTCATTTGCCCTTTCTTTTTCGCTTTCAGCAATCTTAATGTTGGCTTCATTCAGATCAATTCCGGTTATCCTGGCAGGCTTGAAGTTCTGACAGATATATATCGACTGAACACCATTCCCGCAGCCTATCTCAACAACTTCCTTGTTTTCCAGAGGATCAAGCAATGAAATGCAGTAATCTGTAAGGTTCGCCTGTGCCTTCATAAAGCTGTCAGAATCATTCACATAATACGGATAGTGAAGCATAGTGTATCCGTTATTCATCCTTTTGAGAGCCATATTCATCGACTCATAATACTGATTCCTGGTCAATCCGGTTCCGGACAGCTTAAGTAATTTCCTGATTAAATTCATTATAATCTGATAATGTTAAAAATGTGCAGTCAAATTACTGATTCTCCTATGCATAGGTGATCAGTTTATCCAGGTTTTTACGTCATCCTGCGACGGGTTTTGCAATCCGAGTTTATTTTTTTTGTTATAACCGCAAAGATCCTGGTGAAGTTTTGTGTGCTTTTCTACCTCTTTAAGCTTTTCAACGGTTGTGAAACCCAGTTTTTTCAGAGGTTCGATCCATTCAGTGGGGATACCTTTGTCTGTGTATTTTTCAACCTGATCGGTTACCGCAGTTTTCTTTTCCGGTTTCATCTGTGGAAAGAGCAGAACATCCTGAATTGAAGGCTGGTTGGTCAGAAGCATTGTCAGCCTGTCAATACCGATACCCATCCCTGATGTGGGTGGCATACCATATTCAAGGGCTCTTATAAAATCCATATCGATGAACATGGCTTCATCATCACCTTTTTCTGACAGTCTGAGCTGATCCTGGAACCTTTCCATCTGGTCAATAGGGTCATTAAGTTCAGAGTATGCATTGGCTATCTCCTTGCCGTTTATCATAAGTTCAAACCTTTCGGTAACCCCGGGTTTGCTTCTGTGCATTTTTGTGAGAGGCGAAGTTTCAACAGGATAATCAATAATGAATGTTGGTTGTATATAATGGTGCTCACATTTTTCCCCGAACAGCTGGTCGATTAGCTTTCCTTTTCCCATTTCGGGCGAATTCGGAACGCTCAGTATATCACATACCTCTCTGAGCTCATTTTCATCCATTGTCGAAATATCGATGCCGGTATGCTCTTTAATTGCATCGGTCATACTGATCCTTTTATATGGAGGACTGAGATTTATTTTCTTGTCACCATAGACTATCTCTGTTGTTCCATGAAGGTCAAGAGCAGCTTTTTTTACAATCTCTTCCGTAAAGGTCATCATCCAGTTATAATCCTTGTAAGCAACATAGATCTCCATCACGGTGAATTCGGGATTATGAGTCCTGTCCATGCCTTCATTCCGGAAGTCCTTGGCAAATTCATATACCCCTTCAAAACCGCCTACAATAAGCCTCTTAAGGTAAAGTTCGTTTGCAACCCTCAGGTAAAGAGGAATATCCAGTGTGTTATGATGAGTCATAAAAGGCCTTGCAGCTGCTCCGCCGGGTATTGGCTGGAGGATAGGAGTTTCTACTTCCAGATAGCCATTTGCGTTAAAGAGTTCCCGCATCGACTGGATTATCCTGGTTCTCTTCCTGAATACATCCCGTACCTCGGGATTTACTATCAGGTCAACATATCGCTGACGGTACCTCATTTCAGGATCAGTTACAGCATCAAAAAGTATTCCGTCTTTTTCCTTAACAACCGGCAGGGGGCGAACCGATTTGCAGAGAATTTTAAATTCACCGACATGTACAGTTATTTCACCCATCTGTGTTTTGAATACATGGCCCTTTACTCCAATAATGTCGCCTATGTCGAGGTGATGCTTGAATACAGTGTTATACAGTGTCTTGTCTTCGCCGGGGCAGATATCATCGCGACGGACATATATCTGGATTCTTCCCGATGAGTCCATGATCTCTGCGAACGAAGCATTTCCCATTATGCGCCTGCTCATAATCCGTCCGGCCAGTTTCACTTCCTGAAAGTTATTCATCACCGGGTCAAATTCGTCAAGGATATTCTGTGCGAAAACGTTAGTGTTGTATTCAGCAGCAGGATAGGGGTCAATTCCAAGTTTTCTCAATTCTGCCAGAGAATCCCTTCTGATCTGCTCCTGTTCGCTTAAATGCATATTACTCATTATGATTTTAAAAATTTGTGCAAAGATAGGAAAAATCGGTTAAAGGGGCATAACAGAAGTCAACCTCTGAGAGCAGAGATCCTTTCATCGAATTTCCTGCGAAGCATTAAGGAAAGAGGTCCCGGAATACCGTCCCCGATTATGATGCCTCCCAGGTCAGTAACAGGAGTTATTTCAGCTATTGTATTTGTAATAAAAGCTTCCTGGCATGATCTGAGGGTATTTTCACTGACAGCCTGCTCCTTAATTTTTAAACCCTCTTCTTTTGCGATCCTCAGAATGTTCTTTCTTGTCACTCCTGACAGAATAAAATTTGATTCAGGGTGGGTGCAAAGTGTACCGTCAATGACAAAAAATATATTTGAATGTGATCCTTCGGTGATGACTCCGTTACGGATAAAGATGCATTCTTTCATTCCTTTCTCATATGCTTCCTGGAAACTCAGTGTATTTGCAAGAAGGGCTACTGACTTGATATCGCACCTGCTCCATCTGATATCCTCCTTCAGCATAACTTTAACTCCTTTTTCTTCCGGGATTGTTTCAGGAGTAAATCCCCATGCGAATGCATATACTGTCGGAGTAACATCCGGGGAAGGGAAATAGTGTGTCCTTCTCGCAACGCCTCTTGTAACCTGCAGATAAACAAGAGCATAAGATGCATCCAGGTCATTTAACCTGATAAGTTCATTTGCAATTGAAGGGAACCGGTCCGGATCGGTCCATCCGATCTTCAATTCCCTGAGGCTTCTTTTCAGCCTTGATACATGGCTTTCCATATCGTAGAAAAATCCACCATACCATTTTACAACCTCATAAACCCCGTCAGCGAATAAAAATCCGCGGTCATCGGGGCTGATCTTTATCTCTTCCCTGGGAAGAAACTGGCCGTTTAAGTATGAAATTTCCATAAATATGTTTTTTTCTCTTCCGTTACAGACCTCTGCTCCCCTGAAGGGCCTCATTACCAGTCTGATCAGCCCCCTGCCCCCCTAAATGGCCTCATTACCAGTCCTTTCAGCCCCCCTGCCCCCCTGAAGGGGGGTTAATTCCAGGTCATAACCTATGTTTGTTATGGGTAGGAATTTTACCCCCTTCAGGGGGTGCCCCGCCCTAGCGGGGCGGGGGCCGGATGAACTATCTCCATTTTGTAATCGATTGCCTCTCTGGCTGCCTCCGGGCTTGAGAAATTTCCGCAGGCTGCCTGCACGAACAGTGAAGCACCCAGTACGGTTGTCTCCTTCTGATCGATGATTTTTACAGGAACTCCGGTATAATTTGCCCTGAGCTGGTTCCAGAGACGGTTTTTTGATCCTCCTCCCACACATATAATGCTCTCTGCACTAAAACCTCCGGCTTCTTCCAGGGCTTTCTTCCCCCCGGCAAGCCGCTCCGATAATGCCTCAACCATCGCACGGTAAATCTCATCGCGCGTTGATTCCATTGTAAGTCCGAGTATCTGACCACCCGGCTTACCGGTGAGCTCTTCATAGAATTTAGGTACTACCCTGACCCCGTTACAGCCTTGTGGTACCTTCTCAGCACCTGATATCATCACCTCATAAACATTCTCATTCAGATCGCTGTAAAGATTTTTCCTGGCCCACTCAAGAATACCTGAGGCGATCCATTGATTTCCTATATTATATAAACCCTCTCTTACGTCAAGTTCAGTGGTGATACCAAGGTTGAGCTGCTCCTTGCCAGTTCTGTATCCTTCGGACCTTACCATCAGTATTTCCCAGGTCCCTGAAGATAGTACAGGCTGGTTTATTTCAGCTCCTGATCCGAACACGGCAAATTGAGTATCATGGCCTGTTGCCACAACCGGAATACCCTCAGGAATAGAAGTCACTGATGAGGCACCGGAAGTTATCCTTCCTGTTATGGTCCCCGGTTCAGCAGGTATACCCATTTTCCCGGCAGGAAAGTTGATGCTGTTAAGTATATTATCGGAATAACCTCGTTTCACAAGGGATGTCACCATCGATGTTCCGGCCATTGTCATGTCATTTACCATCTGGCCTGTCAGAAAGAAGGAAAATATTGAAGGCATAAAAAGGAACAAGTGACTTTTTTCGACTATTTCGGATTTTTGTTCTAAAAACCAAATCAGTTTATTGATAGTATTGAAGGTAAACGGAAGAACCCCGCACTCTTTGTAAAGATCCTCAAGCGGGATATATTTTCCGATCTGAGCCATAATCGGATTTGTCCTTTCGCACTGCCATGAGATAACCGGGTAAAGCATTTTACCGGAACCATCAAAAAGAGTTCCGTCAACACCGAAGGTAGTTACCGTTACGCCGCAAATTCTTTCCGGAGGGATCTGGCTGACCACTTTTTTTGATGCCCTGCACATCTTGTCCCATATCTCATATACATCCCATATTCTGTAGGCGGGAAAAGAAGGATCAGGACGGGTATTGTTTGGGTATGAATCAGATGCCAGAATAGCTCCCTTGCTGTCGATGGCCACACTCCTTACATTTGTGGCACCGCAGTCGAAAACAATTACAATATCCCTTTCAGGCATCTGGAAATTATTTATACAAAGGACCGTAGGTCTGACATGCCCTGTAGTCAGATCCCTCTTTGCCCATTCCGAAGGCATTCCATGAGCTTGGCCGGAATATTGCATCCTCCTCAAGGTTATGCATACAGACCGGAATTCTGAGCAGTGAAGCAAGGGTAATAAGGTCAGCTCCGATATGGCCATAGCTTGAAGCGCTGTGGTTTGCCCCCCAATTGGCCATAACGGAATATACGTCGGTAAATGCTCCTTTACCTGTTAACCTGGGTGTGAACCATGTTGTTGGCCATGTAGGATCTGTCCGGTCAGAAAGAATTTTATGAACTTTCTGAGGAAGTTCAACGGTCCATCCTTCAGCAATCTGCAAAACCGGGCCTAAACCTTTAACCAGATTGACTCTTGAAATGGTAACAGGCATATCACCTGCACTATCGAACTGGGATGAGAAACCTCCTCCCCTGAAATAACCGGTGTTTGCAGGTGGCCAGACAGTTGCTTTGAGGCATTCGGCAGCATCCTTTGAAGTTATTTCCCAGTATGGTTTGATAACAGGCTTCCCTTTGCTGGTCTGACGGCCCGAGAAGTCAAGTGCAGATGCTCCTGAGTTAATAAGGTGGATTACTCCGTTGGCTGCCATTCCTGAAGGTTTGATCTTAGTGACCCTTTTCATTGCATCAGGGCTCCAGTAGGTTCTTATGTCGGAGAACATCTGGGCTGTATTTGTAAGAAGATATCCGAACAGCATAGGCACGCCATTCATTGCATCATTTTCAGTTGCAACAAGATATGGAGGCCTTATCCCGTTCCAGTCGAATGACGAACATAATATTGACTCCAGGAAATCACCATTGGGCATATGATCTGTCCATTGCCGCTGACCCTGGAATCCCGAAAGGATTGCATTGTGCCCCATGGCTTCTTCCCCGAAGCCAAGTTTCTTTAGCCTGGGATTTCCAACCATCAGGTCACGTGCGATCATAGTCATTTTGACAACTATCTCCCACTCCCTGTCTTTCAGATTCCTTGAATGGGGTTTCCCGTTCAGGTCCTTTCCTTCCTTACAGTATTTCTTAGTCCATTCAAGCGCTTTCTTATATTCTGTCTTATCGTATATCTCCTCATTAAGCCGTCTTGTAAATTCGCTCATGTCGACATACTCATTTCTCATGCCGAGGTACTCCTGGAAAAAATCTTCTCTCACTATTGATCCGGCTATACCCATTGATACCGAACCCATTGCGAGATATGATTTTCCTTTCATATATGTTACAGCAAGACCTGCTTTAACAAACCTGAGGATCTTCTCTTTTACATCTTCAGGGATTGTCTGATCTCCGGCATCCTGAACATTGCGGCCATAAATTCCGAATGCAGGCAGACCTTTCATTGTATGCCCTGCCAGCGCTGCTGCAAGATAAACGGCACCCGGACGTTCAGTGCCGTTAAATCCCCAGATTGCCTTAGGGATATCCCGGTTAACATCAATTGTCTCACTGCCATAGCACCAGCAAGGGGTAACCGTAAGGCTTACGCCAACTCCGTTTTTTGTGAATTTCTCTTCACACATGGCTGCTTCAGCAACTCCTCCGATGCAGGTATCAGCTATTACACACTCCACAGGCTTGCCATTCGGATATTTAAGACCCGAAGAGATAAGCCTGGCTGCATTTTTTGCCATGTTCATTGTCTGGTCTTCGAGAGACTCCCTTACTCCATTCATCCTTCCATCGATGACCGGACGGATTCCTACTTTCGGAAAACTACCAATGACTGTCTTATAATCAGGATTCACTTTTAATTCACTAATTGCCATGTTAATATTATTTATGAGTTTTTGGTAAAAATGAAGTTTAACAAATATATTGATTTTTGACTATTTATAATCAATTTCTGTTTGGGTTAATCTTATAAGATAGATATCTGCGTTTATCTGCATGATCAGCGGGAAATTCTAAATTATTTTTCCGCAGATTCCGCTGATCTTCGCAGATTGTGGTAACTTTGCTGACTGAAGTTTTATTATGCAAAACAGGAGACGATTGCCATCATGGCTTAAGATGAAGAGAGCCAGCGGAGAGAACTACTCCATCGTTAAAAATCTTGTTGCAAAGAACCGTCTCCATACTATATGCACAAGCGGGAACTGTCCGAATATCGGAGAATGCTGGAACTCAGGCACCGCTACTTTTATGATCCTTGGCAATATATGTACCCGGGCCTGTAAATTTTGTGCCACGGTTACCGGAAGGCCTCTCCCTCCTGATACCGGCGAGCCTGAAAGACTGGCTGAAACTATCAGGATTCTGAAGCTGAAGCACTGCGTTATAACATCTGTCGACCGTGATGATCTTCCTGATAGCGGAGCTTCTCACTGGTCTGAGGAGATAAAGTATATTAAGGAGCTTAATCCAACAGTTACCATTGAATGTCTTATTCCCGATTTTGACGGCAAACCGGAGAATATTCAAAAGATTATCGATGCATCACCTGAAGTGATATCTCATAATATTGAGACAGTCAGGAGGCTTACGCCACTGATCCGTACAAAAGCCAGGTACGACAGGAGTCTTGGAGTTCTTCGTTTCATTTCGGATAAGGGGAAAACTGCAAAATCAGGATTGATGCTTGGACTTGGCGAGACTGAAGAGGAGGTTCGGGATACTATTAAGGATATTTATGATTCAGGATGTAAAGTTCTTACCATCGGGCAGTATCTGCAACCGGCTTTTGGTTTTATGGAAGTGGTGGAGTATATCACTCCGGAAAAGTTCGAAGAGTACAGGATTGCAGCTCTTGAAACAGGATTCCGGTTTGTGGAAAGCGGTCCGCTTGTGAGATCTTCCTATCATGCGGAAAAACATGTGAAGGCATTGTGAACCGGATTTATTAAAGATTTTTATTGAAAAGGTGAAATATAAAGTTGAATATAAGGATTTAGGAATCAGAGATTATAAAGAGATCTGGGATTATCAGACAGAGATCTTTGATAAACTTGTAAGCAGTAAAAAAGCAGACAATACCGGTATTGTTCCGGGAGGAGAACGATTGCCGGGAGTGTTGATTTTTGTGGAACATCCTCACGTATATACGCTTGGGAAGAGCGGTTCTGAAGACAATCTCATGCTTGATTATATTCAGTTGAAGGCAAAGGATGCATCGTTTTACAGGATTGACAGGGGTGGAGATATAACATATCATGGGCCCGGGCAGATTGTCGGTTATCCTATTTTTGACCTGGATGCAATAAATGTCGGTCTGAAAGAGTATATTTACCGGATTGAGGAAGCAATTATAAGGACTATAGCAGAAAGTGGACTTACTGCTTCAAGATTTGAGGGGGGGACAGGTGTTTGGCTTGATCCGGGAATTGCCGGAAAAGCAAGAAAAATATGTGCAATTGGTGTGAGAGCCAGCAGATATGTCACCATGCACGGATTTGCTTTCAATGTCAATACCAACCTTGAGTACTTTAATTATATAAATCCCTGCGGATTCACAGATAAAGGGGTAACATCGCTTGAGAAAGAACTCGGCGTAAAACAGAATTTTGAATCAGTAAAAGACAGGGTGAAAAAATACCTGGAAGATATTTTTGACCTGGAGATTATTAATCAGTAGAGCATGGAAAAGAGATGGGTACTTAAGGATAAGGGTGAACCTGCAGTTGTTAAACAGCTGGCCGCTACTCTTGTAGTACCTGAATCGCTGGCCAACCTTATGGTACAGAGGGGAATAACAAGTGCCGGTGAGGCAAAGGCTTTTTTCAATCCAAGTCTCGATTATCTGCATGATCCCTTCCTGATGAAGGATATGAATATTGCCGTTGACAGGATATCAACCGCTGTGAAGAAGAACGAGAAGATACTTGTTTATGGTGATTATGATGTTGACGGAACCACAGCAGTGGCTCTTATGTATTCTTTCCTCAGGGAGCAGTATTCAAATGTTGAATATTATATACCGGACAGATATAAGGAGGGATATGGAGTATCATTCCAGGGACTCGATTATGCATATCAGAATAACTGCAAGGTTGTAATTACTCTCGACTGTGGCATCAAGGCAGTGGAAAAGGTTAAATATGCAAGGACAAAAGGGCTCGATGTCATAATATGCGATCATCATTATCCCGGTGATGAGATTCCTAAAGCCCTGGCGGTACTCGATCCAAAACAACCATTATGCAGTTATCCGTACAAAGAGCTTTCAGGTTGCGGTGTGGGATTTAAACTTATCCAGGCTTATGCCAGGGTGCATGGTATTCCATTTGATAAAATTTATCAATATCTCGACCTGGTTGCTGTAAGCATTGCCTCAGATATTGTTCCTATTACAGGTGAGAACAGGGTTATGGCTCAGTTTGGACTGAAACAGCTGAACGAATCACCCCGTACAGGTCTGAAGGAGATAATACGTGAATCGGATGTCAGCAGGGCACTCTCAATTGAGGATGTGGTTTTCAAGATAGGACCCAGAATAAACGCTGCCGGAAGAATGGAGACAGGCAGCAAAGCCGTTGACCTGCTTGTCTCAAGCGATTCTTTGCTTGCTACAGGAATAAGCAAGGAGATCAACAATTTTAACATTGAAAGGCGTAATATTGACCGGATTATCACAACTGAAGCTATGAGAATGATAGCTGAAGATCAGCGGACAGTAAATTCAAAGACAACTGTATTGTATAATCCCCATTGGAAGAAAGGTGTCATCGGAATTGTTGCATCAAGACTTATTGAGACATATTACAGACCCACTGTTATCCTCACTGAATCGAACGGTTTTGCCACAGGATCGGCAAGGTCAGTGCAGGGCTATGATCTCTACCAGGCCATTGAGGCCTGCAGTGACCTGCTCGAGAGTTTCGGCGGCCATATGTTTGCTGCCGGACTAACCATGAAGAAGGAGAACATCCGTCCCTTTATGGAGAGGTTTGAAAAACATGTGAATAGTACAATAACTGAGGACCAGCTTGTACCAAGGATTTTTATTGATACTGAACTCTCTTTCTCAGAGATCGGAGAGGAGTATTTTAAGGTCATGAATCAGTTCCAGCCATTTGGACCGGATAATATGTCTCCGATATTTGTCTCAAGGAATGTATTTGATACAGGCTCAGGCAAAATGGTAGGGTCAAGCGGTGAACACCTTAAACTTGACCTGTGCCAGGAATCTGCAGGCCCGAAAAGTTTCTCAGCCATAGCTTTCAGTCAGGCAAACCATTTTGAATACATAAAAGCGGGCAAACCTTTTGATGTTTGTTATTCGCTGGAAATGAATGAATTCAGGGGAGCCAGAAATCTGCAGCTGAATATCAAGGATATTAAAACTCCCGATATTATATAAATAATCTAATCTGGAGCCTGAATTCTTCGCTGTAAGCATAAATGTTACCTGTCTGAAGTTTTGACAATACCCCGTATTTAAACCTTACATCTGCTTTATCGGATAATTTCCAGCCTGCCATCAGGTAACTCCTGCTTCCCCTGCCATATAATGCAGGTATGCTGTAACTGTAGAGCAGGTCATTTTCATATGTGTAAATTCTTGTATCCCAGTCATCAGTGTTAAACAAACAATACCTTAACCATAAAGTAAGCGGAAGCTTACCGAATCTGTAATTCATCTCCTGAAGAAGTATCATACCCCTGGTATCTTTTTGTTCTGCCAGCTTGTAATATATACGTGTACCCATGGTCAGATTTTCAGATAAGGAGTACCTGAAGGTTGTCGAAAGGCTCCTTGTGGTTAGATTTTTTAATTCTGGTATCCGGTTCTTTTCGTCACTGTCAGCAGTTGTCATATTATAGTAATATGAACTCTCAATCAGCAGGTTATCATTTGGGACAAAGCGCATTCGTATCGCCCTCTTTATTCTGTACGAAGGTGAGCTGGTCCGGTACCGGAGCCATGGGAACTCCTGTACTTCGCATCCTCCGCTTATGAAGAGGTGTTTTGCTGCTTCAAACATGAAATTTCCCAGTATCGATTTCCCTGTCCCTGTATTTGAAGAGCCTCCTGGTCCGTTACCATGAAAACTGAAATATCCTTCATCATAATGCCTGAAGAAGAGATTTATACTTAACCTGTCGGAGGGCCTTATCGTCAGACCCTGTAATACTGCATGCCTCATCAGATTGTTAACTGAGAATTCGCCATATAGAAGTATCTTGTTAATCAGGCTGTTATAATATATTGAATAAACAGAATTACTGTTACCGTCAAAAGCGAATATTTTTTCCGGATCATGTAAGTCCGGTCTGACAGGCAGGGAAAACCTCTCCTCCGACCATGTTGTTCCGATCCTGAGGTTCCTTAGATTATAAGAAAGGTTAATTCCATAAACCAGATTTGTGATAACATCCTTTTTCAGCAGTGATGATGATGTGTTATGCAGTCCACTGGTATAGAACGACTTTATGTATTCTGAGTCTGGTTCTGTCGAAAGTGTGGCATCAATTGAGTTTCTGGAATAAAAGAATGATGCCGACAGGTTACTTATTGAGAACTCAGCCCCGGCTCCCCTGAAGAAATTGTTTTCGTCAGTGGAGGTGTAAGGCCTGATCTCACTCCTGGCCGACATATAACCCGGAGCATGAAGTGACAGACCGGTATGGATACTTGTGTTTATATTGGTGCCCTGCCCGAAACGGGCTGAGTAATCGCCGATAACGATCCGGCGTATAAGTCCCTTTCCGCTCCAGGCAACATGACCCGACAGCAGGTCAGGGAGAGGGGGATTCCCCTGTAATAACTCTTCCCCCTGATCTTTTTCAGCTGTTATGCCTCCGGAAAACCCGTTAGCACTGAATTTGTACTTTGTTAATATTTTTACCTGTGAACCCAGAAGGGATGAATCTTTATATTCAGGCTTCCATATAATATTTGTTATTAATGTGTTTCTCCATGCGGAATGATAAGCATTCTCCTTACGGACTTCACCGAGACTGATAAATGGGATCATCATCAATGCTGTTTCTTTTTCAAATCCGGGGAGATTGGCTAATTCATATACTGAAATTATCTTCCCTGAGGATTTGATATAACCGGACAGGATTTTAACCTGAAAATCGGTGAGAAAGAAGAGCCGGGAAATCTCATCCTGATCGGCAGAATTGATCATGACAGGGTTTTCAAACAGGTCAAAAAGCTTCTCTATATAAAGAGAAATTGCCTCCGGATCGGATTCATCTGCTGCAAGTTCCTCTGCAATGCTGATGATCGATTCCGAAAGCCTTGTCTCCTGAGAAAATGAATATACAGGGAAAAAAATTATGAAGAAAAAATAGACTCTATACTTCATATAATTAGATTATTCTGTTTCATAAGTCTTGTTTTGAAGGAAGAACAATAGAACAACGAATGCAGAAATCAGAACTATTTTGTCTGTGCTGTAACAATGCTTTTTACAAAAATGCATATGAGTTCATTACACTCTTTAATCAGATCCTGAATTTTTTGTTCAGATGGGCATAGTCTTGCTCTATGGAGTATTCTAAGGCAATTGTATGACTCACGCAATTCCTTAAGGCACAATTTCATTTTATGAATGAAATCGTTCCTGGATTCTCCACTTCTGGCTTCACCATAGTTAAGCGAAGGTGAAGTTCCAGACCTCAGAAGTTGCCCGCCAAGATGCAAAGCAGATTTTGTTCCAGGTAAGCTTTCAACAAAATTTATTACTGAAACTGCAAAGTCAATAAGACGATCCTCAAGATTAAAAACTTTCTCTTTCATTCTAAGTCAATTTTAGTATTTAGGTTTAATTCAAAACTTCGCTGTTCTTCATTCGTTTGTTCTTCATTCGTTTGTTCAAATTCAACTGCGTCTCTATGTGAACCTCGGTGGATCTCTGTGTAAGTTCTTAATTATTTGGTTTTTGCGGTTAATGTATTTAATGAATTTTAAAGATTAATGATGCAGATGAAGTAATTCCAAGTCTTTCGTGGGTTGAAAAGGCGAGATCGATTTTTATAAATTTTGCAAGGCAGCCGATGCCGAAACTGAATGAATTGTTCTCAGTACTGAATCCGCTCCGTAACCATATTTTTTTTGCCGCTTCGTATTCAAAACCCATTCTCAGGATAATTGGGTTACCGGAACTCATTTCAGTCTCTGCTCCTGCAAACAGAAGGTTATTAAGGTTTGTTCCGGCTCCGATGCGAAGTGTTGCAGGCATACTGTTTTTTGTCAGAGAGCCCGGAACGGGATTGAACAGATGAACTCCTATCAACGTATTTTCTGTAGCATGGAAAACTATCCCTGCCTCGCCTGTAACCAGATGGACATCCTCATATTCTCCCGGAACCATTTCAGCAAAATAATCCACCTGGACTCCTGCTGCCAGTTTTTCTGAAAGTTTCAGACCGCATGCCAGTCCTGTCATATTCCTCCTGTAATCCACATATCCGAAGTGAGAGTAAATTAATCCGAGCGAAGTTTTTCCGGAAGATATTATCACTCCTGCAGTCCTTGTACCGAGCTCACTGATACCAAACCTGTCCTGGTAATTAACACCGAAAGTGAATGATTGATTATCGGCTAGCAGAGCCTGGTTATGAAAGGATGACCAGAATCCGTTCTTCATTATACATGAATAGCCTGTACCTGCTTCGCCTGCTCCTGCCGGCAGACGGTAATGATCTGCTCCAGGGGAGGTTAAAGAGATAAGAGTAATAAAGAAAGAAACAGATATCCTGTGCAGCGAGATCAACTGTTTCAAAAATTTAATACCAAGATAGTAAAAATACTTCTTGCAATAAAACTTTTTTGATGCTTCGGAATAATTTCAGATATTGTACTTCCTATTAACCAGGCAGACTAAATCTTCTTCCAATGAAAAAAATTATATTTATTGTTTCTACCATCTCAGTTTTATTGTCCCTGAACTATTGTTCAGGACCCAAAAGTGATGAAACCCTGAATATCAAAATGTCGCAGACCAGGGAGCCTGTCTCACCATATATTTATGGTCAGTTCATTGAGCACCTTGGAAGGTGCATCTACGGAGGTATCTGGGCCGAGATGCTTGAGGATCGTAAGTTTTACTATCCTGTAACAGATAAGTACAGTCCATGGGGAACTCAAACAGACGAATTCTGGAATGCAGGGGAATTCCGGATTCTTACGGCCTCTCCATGGAAAAGGACAGGACCTGAAGGAAAAATACGCATGACAAAAATCAAGCCTTTTACAGGTCAGCATACTCCTGAAATTTCACTTTCACCGTCTGTTCCAACCGGGATCTCACAGGAAGGGCTATATCTGAAAAAAGAGATGAAATATACAGGCCATATTGTTCTTTCATCTTCAGGTCCGGGTTCAAAAGTGAAGCTTGGGATCTATTCCGGAGACATTTCTGAGATAGATATAATTGAAATAGGTGATATTCCATCTGATTATAAGAGCTATCTGTTTTCTTTTTTTTCTGCAAAAGAATTGACTGATGCAACAATTATAATTACAGCAACAGGTACAGAAACTTTACGTATAGGAACCATTTCGTTGATGCCCGCAGACAACATAAATGGTTTTAACAGGGAAGTGCTGTCATATCTGAAGGAACTGAACTCTCCTGTTTACAGATGGCCGGGAGGAAATTTTGTAAGCGGGTACAACTGGAGAGATGGTATTGGTGACCGCGACAGGAGACCCCCGCGCAAGAATCCGGCATGGACGGGTATCGAACACAATGATGTTGGTATACATGAATTCATGGATCTTTGTTATCTTCTTGACACTGAGCCTTATATTGCAGTAAATACAGGGCTTGGTACAGTGGAGGAGGTAGCTCAGCAGGTTGAATATATCAACGGCGCAGTTACAACGCCCATGGGAAAACTAAGGGCCGGCAACGGGCGCAATGATCCCTATGGAGTTAAATTCTGGGCTGTAGGCAATGAAATGTACGGCGACTGGCAGCTGGGACATATTCCTTTGTCGGAATATGTTAAAAAACATATTTCCATGGTTGAGGCCATGAGGAAAACGGATCCGTCAATCAAGCTGGTTGGAGTCGGAGCTGTGGGGGATTGGAGCAAAACGATGCTTGCTGAGGGAGGCGATCACATGGATCTGCTCAGTGAACATATCTATTGCCAGGACCTGCCTGATGTAAAAGCTCATGCTGCACAAATCAGAGACAATATCAAAAGGGTGGCAGATGAACATAGAAAGTATCGACATGAGATTGCAGGGCTGAATGAAAAGGACATACGAATTGCTATGGATGAATGGAACTACTGGTACGGTGATTATATATATGGAGAACTCGGATGCAGATATCACTGGAAGGATGGATTGGGTGTTGCCGCAGGATTTCATGAGTATTTTCGCAACAGCGATATCTACTATATGGCCAACTATGCACAGACAGTAAATGTTATCGGCGCAATAAAATCTACAAAGAAAGATGTGCAGTTTGAAACAACGGGTATAATACTTAAGTTATACCGTGAGCACTTCGGTCAGATACCCCTTGAATCGGATGGATATAAAGGGCCTCTCGACATATCTGTTGCCACGGATAGTGCAAAGAAACTTCTAACAGTCGCTGTAATTAACACTGACAGCATCAGTCATGATTTTAATTTTAAATTAATTGACGGTAAGGTAAAAGGAGTTGACAGCTGTTATGAAGTCACCAATCCTGATCCGATGTCTTATAATGAACCGGGGCAGGCCAGGAAAGTTGATATTAATAAAGTAGAATGGAAATCAACTGATTATATAGCGGTTAAGCCGATGACAGTAAATCTCTATAAGTTCAGACTTAATTAGAGCGGAAATATTGAAGCTGGATGTGGCTAATTAGTCTTGTACTGGTACTTTACACCTTTCAGCTCTTCATTTGCCTGAACAATCTTCTTTTTGAGAGATTCCTTGTATTTTACGACCTCTTTCATAACTGCTTCATCACCTGTTGCGATAATCTGAGCTGCCAGGATCCCCGCATTCTGGGCAGCATTTATCCCTACTGTGGCCACCGGTATTCCAGGAGGCATCTGAACTATTGCCAGAAGGGAGTCGAGTCCTTCAAGTGAAGCTTTGATCGGAACCCCGATAACAGGTACTGAGGTCATGGAGGCAATCACCCCCGGGAGGTGAGCCGCCATTCCTGCTGCTGCAATTATCACTTTTATCCCTCTCATGGAAGCACCTTTTGCAAATTTTTCAACCTCTTCAGGCGTTCTGTGTGCCGAGAGTGCATTTATCTCAAAAGGGATACTGAAAGTGTTCAGTATTTCCGCTGCTTTTTCCATTACCGGCAGATCTGATGTGCTGCCCATTATTATGCTGACAACCGGTTCCATTTAATTTTATTTAATTTAACATGCTGAGAAGGACAAAAATAGGTATAATTTTCATATTTTCGCACCGGCTGTATTTCAAACCTGCCATCATGAAAGAAATCCGGATATTAGACAAAAATTTCAGGGAGATGATCACCGGAAATGCCATCCAGAAAAGGGTTGGTGAAATGGCCTTACAGATGAATGAGGACCTTAAAGGCAAGGATGTGGTCTTCCTTGGAATATTGAACGGAGCTTTCCTTTTTGCAGCCGACCTTTTCAGAAAGCTGGAGATCCCTGCAAAAATCTCTTTTGTGAAGCTTGCTTCATATGAAGGAACAAAATCATCGGGATCAATAAAGGAACTTATTGGCTGGAATGAGGATATTAAGGATAAGACAGTTGTTGTAATAGAGGATATTGTTGATACTGGTTATACTCTCGAAAGGATTATGGCTGAACTGGTAATGAGGAAAGCCCTGGAAATAAAGATTGCAACAGCTCTCTTTAAACCGGGAGCTTACATGAGCAATATTCCTCTTGACTACATTGGATTTGAGATACCAAATGATTTCGTTGTCGGTTATGGACTTGATTATGATGGTTATGGTCGTAATCTTCCGGCAGTTTATACTTTGATAGATTAGGGTCGGAAGACAAAAGACAAAAGACAAAAGACAAAAGACAAAAGACAAAAGACAAAAGACAAAAGACAAAAGACAAAAGATAAGAAAAGAGAAGTACTTCGGACTCCGGACTTCGTACTCCGGAGTCGCGACTCCGGACTGCGGGCCGAATATTTAATAAATACTATTTAAAAAAATAACTATGGTTAATTTTCTGATTTTTGGCCCTCCCGGCTCAGGCAAGGGAACCCAGTCGGTCAGGCTGGCTGAGAAGTTCAATCTTCTCCATCTTTCAACAGGCGATATGCTTCGCGCTGAGATTACAGCAGGTACAGAGCTTGGCAAAAAGATGAGCCAGATAATGTCAAAAGGGGAACTGGTTCCTGATGAGGTAGTTATTGAGATGATCGCAGTTAAGATCGACAGCACAAAAGGAAAAGCAGGATTCCTGTTTGATGGATTTCCGCGTACAGTTGCACAGACTGTTGCCCTGGAGAAGATGCTTAATGACCGGGGCATGAAGATCGACAGCATGCTGGTATTGGATGTAGAGCATGATGAACTGGTAAAAAGGCTTGTTGCCAGGGCTGAACTGTCTGGAAGGCCGGATGACAAAGATCCTGCTGTTATTGAAAACAGGATTGACGTTTATAAGGAGAAGACAGAACCCATTATTGAGTATTGCAGCAAAAAAGGCTTATATCAGCCGGTTAACGGTGTCGGAAGTATTGATGATATATTCATCAGGTTAGCGGAACATATGGGGAAGATTGTTAAATAGAGTGGGAGAGTGGGAGAACTCATCACCCCATCACCCCATCACCCCCTCACCCCTTCACCCCGTCTCCCCCTCAGCTTAGCAATTAAAATAAGTCTCGAATTAAAATAGCCATGTCAGGTTCAAACTTTGTTGATTACATTAAGATCTACTGCCGTTCCGGTAAAGGAGGAGCAGGATCGGCGCACTTCCGCAGGGAGAAATTTGAGCCCAAAGGAGGTCCCGACGGTGGCGATGGCGGACGGGGCGGACATATTATCCTCCAGGGGAATGACCAGATGTGGACTCTGTTACATCTTAAATACCAGAGGCATATTTTCGCTGAGAATGGAGGTAATGGCGGAAAGCAGCAGTCGACAGGTGCCGATGGCAAGGATGTAATAGTTCAGGTTCCCCTGGGAACAATTGCCAAAAACGCTGATACGGGAGAGGTAATATTCGAAATTACCACTCACGGAGAGAAGAAGATACTGGCAATGGGAGGCCGGGGAGGCCAGGGGAATACCCATTTTAAATCGGCAACTCACCAGGCACCCCGATATGCACAACCGGGGGAACCGGGAATTGAAAAGGAGTTTATACTGGAACTTAAAATACTGGCCGATGTCGGACTTGTGGGCTTTCCAAATGCCGGTAAATCAACACTTCTCTCAGTAGTATCCGCCGCAAAACCCAAGATTGCCGACTATGCTTTTACCACACTCGTACCAAATCTTGGAATAGTTGCCTACAGGGATGACAAATCATTTGTTATGGCTGATATCCCCGGGATAATTGAAGGCGCTCATGAGGGCAAAGGTCTTGGTATCAGGTTCCTGCGGCATATAGAAAGAAATTCAATGCTTCTCTTCATGGTCCCGGCCGACAGTAAGAACATCCGTGAAGAATATGAGATACTTATAAACGAACTCAGGGAGTATAATCCTGAATTGCTTGATAAAAAGCGTCTTCTGGCAATCACAAAATCTGACATGCTCGATGAGGAACTGATGAATGAGATAAGGAAAGATCTTCCCGACCTTCCAAGGGTTTTCATTTCATCTCTCACAGGCCAGGGTATTGTTACCCTTAAGGATATGATATGGAAAGTCATGAATTTTGATTGAAAAAGTTATGATTGAGAGATTAGACCAGCAGCTCCTGCTATTCCTGAATTCAATGAGCTCTCCCTTCTGCGATCAGGTGATGTATGCAATAAGCGGAAAGCTCATCTGGGCGCCTCTTTATCTGGCTATAATGATCTACATTGGCGTGAAATTCAAACGTAAATTCCTTATTATACTACTGTTTATAATACTTGGAATAACTCTTGCTGATCAGACCTCTGTGCATCTCTTTAAGAATGTATTTCACAGGTTAAGACCCTGCCATGAGCCGGCACTTGAAGGACTGGTACATCTTGTAAAGGGCGAGTGCGGAGGTATGTATGGCTTTGTATCATCCCATGCAACAAATTCATTCTATGTTGCCCTGTTCAGCCTCCTGTTCGTAAGAAAGAGGTGGTTCACAATAATAATTGTATTATGGGCATCTGTTGTTGGGTATAGCAGGATATATCTGGGAGTTCACTATCCGGGTGATGTGATCTGCGGATCAATGCTCGGGGCATTGATAGGATGGGGGATATATAAATTATATTGTTATACAGATTACAAAATTCTTGTCCATAAAGAGTATTTTAATCTTTCTGATTAATTGCATTCCATGCCATGCCTCTGTTCTGCTTAGCCCTTCAATCTCATGACCCTTACTTTAATCTTGCGGTTGAAGAGCTTTTGCTTAAAAACAAAAAAGAGGAATATCTCATTCTTGGAATAAACAATCCATCGGTTATTATCGGAAAGCATCAGTCACCCCACCGCGAGATAGATACAAAATTTGTAACGGAACATAATATTCCCGTGATCAGAAGAATTACCGGCGGAGGAGCAGTATTTCACGACATGGGAAATCTCAATTTCACATTTATCAGACAATGTGAACCGGGAAAGCAGGTTGATTTCAGAAGATATACAGAACCTGTTATAGAATTCCTGTCATACATGGGTGTTGAGGCTAAATTTGAAGGTAAGAATGATCTGAAAGTCAATGGATTAAAAATTTCAGGAAATGCCGAACATGTCCATCGTAACAGGGTTATCCACCATGGGACCCTTCTCTTTAACTCTTCTATGGAAATGTTGAAAAGCTCTTTGCGAAAAGATACTTCCTGTTATAAGACCAGGGCCGTTGAATCGAATCCATCATCAGTTTCAAACCTGAATGGATTTTTTCCCGGGATTAAAGATGTTTTTGAATTCAGGGAGATTATGATGAATTACTTCCTGAATACCATTCCCGGAGCTGAGAGAAGTGGAATACCTGATGGAGACTTAAACGGAATATCCGTGCTGGCAGACTCAAAGTACAGATCATGGGAATGGAACTGGGCCTATGGCCCTGAATATCAATTTATTAAACAATTTGATTATCAGGAAGATAGCGTTGTGTGCAGATTGACTGTGAAAGAGGGAGTTATATGTGATAGTTTTCTGGAAGGGAATAATAGACTTGCAGTTATTTCGGAAAAGCTAATTGGTTGCCGCCATATGGTTTATGATATTAAAGATGTTTTTAGAAAAGAAAATTTAACAGATCTGGATATCTTTGACTTCTTTTAATCCACATACTCACCCCCTTGTATTCCCCCTCTCTACTGCGTAAAGAGGGGGAACAAGATTTACTTACACCCCCTCTTTGCGAAGCAGAGAGGGGGATGGGGGGTGAGTTCGTGGGAGAAGCAGAGGTTCAAATGTAGTATGGTTTTAATTTCAATTAATTTGTTATATGGATATTGTTAAGTCACTCATAGTATGGCTTGTAGGTATTTTTTACCTTGTTATTCTTTTTCCAATAACCTTCCTTATCTGGCTGCTGGTTCTGCCCTTCGACAGAGACAGAAGGGTGACACACTGGATCCTCAATTACCAGAGTCTGATATTCACTGCAATAGTGCCTGCATGGACAGCAAAGACTTCCGGCCGGGACAAAGCTATCGCAGGCACTACTTATGTAATAATATCCAATCACCAGTCAATTCTTGATATCCTTTTTATAAACAGTCTCAGGTTCAGTTGTAAATGGATATCAAAAATTGAGAACAACAGAATTCCCTTTCTCGGCTGGTACCTGTGGATGGCCGGCTATATAACTGTAGACAGGGGCAATGAAGAGAGTAAGATTGAAATGCTTGATAAAGCATACAGGTGTCTTAAAAACGGAATTTCAATAATGCTCTTCCCTGAAGGAACCCGTTCAAGGGATAACGAAATAGGCTTTTTTAAAAGAGGAGCTTTCCAGCTTGCAATTCAGGCTAATGTACCTTTGCTACCGATAGTTATAGACGGTACGGGAGGCATACTTCCAAAACACGGACTGATTTTCGGTACAGGGCATCATGTTGATATCAGGGTGCTTGATCCAATCCTTTCTGAGTCGTTCGGAACCGATAACCCTGACGAACTTGCATTACGCGTATCATCCATGCTGAAAGAGAAACTGAATGAAATGAGAGCTAAGTAAGCAAAAGAGTGCCACACAGTATTACATACCGGCGTCTGTTAAGCAGAATGGGTTATTATGACTACCAGAATGGTCTCATTTACCGTCATCTGAACCAGGAATCGGGTTGGGACAGTCATCTTAAACATTGCAGAGACTATATTATGAAGACGGTTGATCTTTATAAGCCTGACAAGGTGACCGTTCTTGGTAGCGGCTGGCTCCTTGAACTTCCGATTGCTGAGATACTGGAGAAAACAGGAAAAGTATGCCTGATAGATATAATTCATCCTCCTGAGGTAATAAGCCAGGCAGGAAAGATCAGCAATGTTGAGCTTATAGAGAGCGATCTGACAGGAGGGTTAATTGAAGAGGTGTGGAACAAAGTACACAGTTATTCTGTTTTCAGTAAACCAGATTCGATTGAAGGTATCATCATTCCTGAATTTAAACCTGAAAGTGATCCTGGGATGATCATTTCTCTAAATATTATTACACAGCTCGAAACGATGCTTGTCAGGTACTTAAAAAGAAAGGCCCGTATAGGAGAGGAGGAGATGTCCAGGTTCCGGAAAACTGTACAGAATAGGCATATTGATTTCATATCAAAGCACAGATCAATGCTTATAACTGACTGTGAAGAGATAATAACAAAGAGATCAGGTGAGGTTAACAAAACATCCACACTTTTAGCCGCGATACCTTCGTTCAAAGACAAAGAAGAGTGGACCTGGAACTTCGATTCAAAAGGAGCTGATTACTACAGCAGCAGGAGTGTTATGAGGGTATTGGCTGTTACTTTATAAGAAAATGGGAACAGAAAGTTTATATGAGAGATGAAGGCTGACTATAAGGGAAAGATAATCAACAAGTGTTTTGAAGTGGAAATCGATGGCGAAACAATCAGCTTTGACTATTTGCTGCGCGATGGCATAACTCATAAGATGAATGCTGCCCTGCTGATGAAACAGATGGGTATTTTAGGCTGAACACTTCTCTTTTATCAACAAAATCAAGATTATTCAATAATCATTTAACAGGTTGAATCAGCTGTAAATCTAAAGGTTACAGCCTGGGATGTGCTTAATTTCAGTCAGGCTGTTGAAAAAATTGGGTAAATCGCCTGATCCTAATGCTTATATTTGCGCAAATTTCTGCAAAATGTCAGTCGGTTATTCTGAAGAACATATTAAGACCCTGGAGTGGCGCGAGCATATCAGGCTGAGGCCGGGTATGTACATTGGAAAGCTCGGAGACGGCTCTTCGCAGGATGATGGGGTGTACGTCCTTCTCAAAGAGGTGATGGATAATGCCGTTGATGAATACATGATGGGCAATGGAAAGAAAATTGATGTTTCCATTACAGGCAGGGAAGTCAGAGTGCGTGATTTTGGGCGCGGGATACCGCTGGGCAAATTGCTCGATGCCGTCTCGAAGATGAATACCGGCGCTAAATACGATTCAAAGGCATTTAAAAAATCTGTCGGGCTTAACGGAGTGGGGATAAAGGCTGTTAATGCTCTTGCGAGCAGGTTTGTGATACGATCTTTCCGCGACGGACAGGTAAAGGCCATCGAGTTTGAAAACGGGCTGACAAAGAAGGAGTATCCGCTTGCGCACTCAGATGAAGAGAATGGTGTTGAAGTAGTCTTTGAACCTGATGAAGGTATGTTCGGTAATTATTATTACATATCGGAGTACGTAGACTCGATGATAAAAAACTACGTATACCTCAACGCCGGACTCCTTATTAATTTCAATGGCAACAAGTTTATTTCGCGCAATGGGCTGGCCGATCTGCTGAATGAGAACATGAGCAAAGAGGGGCTCTACCCGCTGATCCATCTCAGTGGAGAGGATATCGAGATTGCCTTTACACATGGCCTGCAGTACGGAGAAGATTACTACAGCTTTGTCAACGGACAGAATACCACACAGGGAGGTACACACCTGATAGCTTTCAGGGAAGCTCTGGTAAAAACTATAAGAGATTTTTATAAAAAGGATTATGACCCGGCTGACATACGCTCATCCATTATTGCAGCTATAAGTATTAAGGTCGAGGAACCTATTTTTGAATCACAGACAAAAACCAAGCTTGGTTCAAAGGATATGGGGCCGGAAGGACCTTCTGTAAGGAATTTTATTACAGAATTCATTAAGAAGCAGTTAGATGATTATCTGCATAAAAACCCGGAAACTGCCAGAATAATCCTTAAGAAGATACAGGATTCAGAGAAAGAGAGAAAGGCTATATCATCCATACAGAAACTGGCCAGGGACAGGGCCAAAAAAGTCAGCCTGCACAACAAGAAGCTCCGCGATTGCCGGACACATTATAATACCAGTGATGTAAATAAACTCGATTCAACACTTTTTATAACGGAAGGAGACTCTGCAAGCGGGTCAATTACAAAATCAAGAAATGTAGAGACACAGGCGGTTTTCAGCCTGAGGGGAAAACCTTTAAACTCCTTCGGACTCACAAAAAAGATTGTTTACGAGAACGAGGAGTTTAATCTCCTGCAGGCAGCTCTCAATATAGAAGACGGAATTGAAAATCTGAGATATAACAATGTGGTTATTGCCACTGATGCTGATGTTGACGGCATGCATATCAGGCTGCTTCTGCTCACTTTTTTTCTTCAGTTCTTTCCTGATCTCGTGAAAAAAGGACATGTTTACATCCTGCAGACACCGCTTTTCAGGGTAAGAAATAAAAAAGAGACCAGATATTGCTATTCTCCTGAAGAAAGGACAAAAGCAGTTAAAGCTCTCGGACCAAATCCGGAGATAACCAGGTTCAAGGGATTGGGTGAAATATCACCTGACGAGTTTAAGCATTTCATTGGTAAAGATATGAGGCTTGAACCTGTCAGGATGAAAAAGACAGATGCCATAAACGGATATCTTGAATTTTATATGGGGAAGAATACTCCTGAAAGACAGGATTTTATAATAGAAAACCTAGTAATTGAGGATGACAGGGTCGAAGAAGAGATCACGTTATAACTCCTTTACAAAGGGCTGGGTTTAATATGGAAGACAAAGAACTGGAATTAAACGATACAGAAGGCAGGGAACCTTTGCCTGAAGGGCCGGTGGCTCTTCATTCGGTTACTGCTTTGTCAGGCATGTATAAAGACTGGTTCCTTGAATATGCCTCCTATGTAATACTGGAACGGGCTGTACCGCACCTGAATGATGGCCTGAAACCTGTGCAGAGGCGCATCCTTCATTCAATGAAAAGAATGGATGATGGCCGCTATAACAAAGTGGCCAACATCATAGGGCATACCATGCAGTTTCACCCTCATGGAGATGCCTCAATAGGGGATGCTCTTGTTCAGCTCGGACAGAAAGAACTTCTTGTTGATGCTCAGGGTAACTGGGGTAACCTTCTGACCGGCGATGGCGCAGCAGCTCCGAGATATATTGAAGCAAGACTGTCGAAATTTGCCCTGGAAGTTGTTTTTAATCATAAAACAACAGAGTGGAAATTGTCATACGATGGCCGGAATAAGGAACCTGTAACACTCCCTGTGAAATTTCCGCTTCTTCTGGCTCAGGGTGGTGAAGGGATCGCGGTTGGTCTGGCGTCAAAAATCCTTCCTCATAATTTCAATGAACTCATTGATGCATCAATTGATTACCTGCAGGGGAAAGAGTTTGTTCTCTATCCCGATTTCCCCACAGGAGGGCTGATAGATGTATCAAAATACAATGACGGACAACGTGGCGGAGCTATAAAAGTAAGAGCAAAAATCGAAAAAGCTGATAAGAAAGCGCTTGTAATTACTGAGATACCTTTCGGTAAAACTACCAGTAGCCTTATTGAATCAATTATAAAGGCCAATGACAAGGGAAAGATCAAGATTAAAAAGATCGATGACAATACCTCTTCCGATGTAGAGATTGTAATACATCTTGTTCCTGGTGTTTCCCCCGATAAAACAATTGATGCACTTTATGCTCTTACCGATTGCGAATATTCTATCTCCCCGAATACATGTGTAATAGTCGATGATAAACCCTCTTTCATGGGAGTCAGCTCCATTCTGAAGCACTCGGCTGATAAAACTGTGGAACTGCTCAGGAGTGAACTTGAGATCAGGAAGGCCGAACTGCAGGAGGAATGGCATATGTCATCTCTTGAAAAGATATTTATAGAAGAGAGGATTTATCACGATATTGAGGAGTGCGAGACATGGGAAGGTGTGATTGCCGCAATTGACCAGGGACTTGATCCATTTAAAAAACTGCTGCTCAGGGAGGTAACAAGGGAGGACATTGTCCAGCTCACCGAGATCAAGATAAAACGAATCTCCAGATTTGATGTAAAAAAAGCAGATGAGCATATAAAAGGGATTGAAACCGAGCTGGAAGAGGTGAAGACTCATCTTCGCAATATCATCCCTTTCACAATCAATTATTTCAGGCAGATAAAGAAGAAATACGGCAAGGGGAAGGAGCGCAGGACAGAGATCAGGAGCTTTGATACAATTGAAGCAACAAAGGTTGTAGCAAATAATGCTAAGCTTTATATCAATTACAAGGAGGGTTTCCTGGGAACAGGACTGAAGAAGGATGAATTTATTTGCGACTGTTCGGATATAGATGACATAATAGTGATCAGGAAGGATGGAGGTTATCTGATAACAAAGGTTGCGGATAAAGTCTTCGTCGGAAGCGATATCTTATACGCCCAGGTATTCCTTAAAAACGATGAACGTACTATCTATAATATTGTCTATCAGGATGGTAAGGATGGACCTATGCTCGCAAAGAGATGTGCCATTTCAGGGCTTACACGCGATAAGGAGTATAATTTAACAAGGGGAACTCCCGGATCCAAGATTGTTTATCTGAGTGTAAATCCAAATGGAGAAGCTGAGGTGATCAAGGTTCATCATAAACCGAAGGCACGGCTCAAAAAGCTTCTCTTTGAATTCGATTTTGGCCAGATGAACATCAAGGGCAAATCATCAATGGGTAATATCCTTACCAGGAATGCTGTTCATAAGATAGCTCTTAAGGAGAAAGGGCTTTCCACACTTGGCGGAAGAAAAATATGGTTCGATGATTCTGTTTTCAGACTTAATGTTGACGGAAGAGGATTGTTCCTGGGAGAGTTCAGTGCCGATGACAAGATTCAGGTAATAACAAAGAACGGATTTTTCAGAATTACCGGTTTTGACCTTTCAAACCATTTTGAAGATAATATCCTCCTGATCGAAAAATACAGACCCGGAAAGGTATATTCAGTTGTATACTGGGATGCTGAACAGAAGTTCTATTACGTCAAGCGGTTTATGGTTGAAGAATCAGAAAAGCCACAGTGTTTCATAAATGAAGATACTGAGTCAAAGCTTATCAGCATTACCGAAGTTGAGTATCCTCGTCTCGAGATACATTTCGGAGGAAAGCATAAAACAAGGGAGAATGAGATCATTGAGGTGGCCGAATTTATCGGTGTGAAGAGCTATAAAGCAAAAGGCAAGAGACTTACAAGTTATATGGTTGACAATATCCAGGAGATTGAACCGGTGGTTAAGAAGGAGATAAATCAACCCGTCGAAAGCAGAGAGGAAAATGACGATCCGCCTCAACCCGGGGTACATGATGATCCGGCCCAGATGAAGCTTGAACTGTAATGCCGAGCAACCATATCCTCTATATTATTGGTTTCATGGGCAGCGGTAAAACAACTGCTGGCAGGAGGCTTGCATCAATGCTCAGGTGGTCCTTTGTTGATCTGGATAAAAAAATTGAGGAACATACAGGATTGAAGATACCTGAGATATTCTCCCTGCATGGAGAAGAGCATTTCCGTAAAGTGGAAGCAGAAATCCTCAGATCACTGGCAACAGACTCAAATACCGTAATAGCAACAGGAGGAGGTACACCATGCTATGATGATAACATGAAATACATGCTCGAAACCGGATTGACCATATACCTTAAAATGACTCCCGGTCAGCTTGCGGGCAGGTTAAAAGGTTCTTCAGATGAAAGACCTCTGATCAGGAATCTTTCAGGTGAAGATCTTTTGAATTTCATTGAAGATAAGCTTGCAGAACGGGCAAAATGGTATGAAAAATCCCAATTTATTATTGACGGTTTTAATCCTGACATTTCACTTCTTGATTCAATTGTGAAATTGCACTTCAGATTTAAGGGATGAAATTTGTTAACCGGTTCGTCTATTGAAATTCACAATTGGTCAAAAAAGCAGGTGTTTCCTGATCATTTCTTAATTATTTTGCTACCTTAGTCTTCATTAAATTCTAACGGAGAAATAATGAGAGATAAGCTGTTTTCTGTGCTTGGTATTGAATCCGGCGAGGAATCAATGGTATCGATGCTTTTAACTCAATCCGTCTTCCTGGGTATTTTTTTTGGAGCTTTCGATATCAGTGCACATTCACTTTTCCTCTCAATATTTGACGAGAAGATGATGGCCAAAGGATATGTGGTATCAGGTGTTGCCGGCATTATTCTTACTGCACTCTACACAGGGTTACAGACCAGGATGAAATTCAGAAGTTTTGCTATTCTCAACCTGGCAATAGTGACATTATTTAGTTTATTGCTCTGGCTTGCTATTATTTTCTCACCTTCAAAGTTGGTGATCTTCCTGGTGTTTATAATGCTGGGGCCGCTTAATATTCTTGCTGCCCTTGGTTTCTGGGGTACTGCAGGTCGTCTTTTTTCTCTCCGTCAGGGAAAAAGACTCTTCGGACTCGTTGATGCCGGGCTGGTAGTGGGCATCATAATCAGCTGTTACACCATTCCGGTTTTATTATCCTTTAAATTTGAATCACATAATATATTGCTGATAAGTGCTTTATCAGTAATGATTGCAACAGTCGTCCAGATAATTATCGGGTCAAAGTTCAGTTTTGTGACAGGAAAAGAAGAACAAAAACCTGAAAAAAGTGAAAAGAAAAGATCAGTTCTGACTGCCTTTCGCGAGGACAAATACACCAGAATTATGGGGATCTTTGTTGCTCTCTCTGTATTAACAGCCTTCTTTATCCAGTATTCTTTCATGGCTGTAACCAGGGAGCAATACCCTTCTGAGGAGGATCTTGCAAGATTCCTGGGAATATTTACAGGCAGCATGATGATCTTCACATTGCTCGTGAAGCTGCTGGTATTCTCATACCTTATCAGGAATTATGGACTCCGGACATGCCTGGCAATTTCTCCGTTACTGGTAGCCGGATTTACAGCAATGGCTATTATAATAGGAATGACAATGGGTTTCACACCTGAAGCGGCCAGCGGCTTCCTTATCTTTTTCCTGCTCCTGGCACTCAGCAGGCTCTTTTCCAAAGCTCTTAAAGACTCCATAGAATCACCCTCATTCAAGGTAATTTACCAGACAATTGATGAAAAAATCAGATATGAGATACAGTCGGGCATGGATGGAACCGTGAATGAGATTGCTGCCTTATCCTCCGGACTTATTCTTGCCGGAATGGGAGTCCTGAGCTTCATTAAGCTCATTCACTTTTCATGGGTATTGTTCATCTTTATTATCATCTGGGGATTTATTGCAATTATGCTCTATAACGAATACAGGAAATCGATAAGGAAAGCCCTTGAGACAGGCGATGAAGAGACAGTAGCAGAAGATAGCATAAAATCATTGTTCCCTGATAACAGATTTGCTGCGGAAAACGCTTTCCGGAATGATTACTTCAGACTTATATCAGGAGATTATTCTCCGGCCGAATCCAATATGAGCCCATGGTACTTCAGAAAAATTATAGATCATTCAACTTCAAACAGGGATTCAAGCCTGATACCTTTGCTTAAGAAATTGAACTCAATGGAAAGCCTTGATGAAGAAAACCGCCGTCTATCAGCTGAGATAGCGAAGAGACTGGAAGAGGTTGTTTCTGATGGAAAGGCCGAAAGTGATAAAATTGTTTCGGCAAGAAAGGTACTTTCAGGTTCCAGGTTGCCACAGACAACAGAGATTCTCAGGCTTCTCAGGGATAATTCTGTTGAAGCCAAACGGCTGGGGATTTTCATTATCGGTAAATTCAGACTTGCTGATATGTTGCCGGAAGTATGCGACTGTCTTAACATAAGAGGTCTGGAAACTGACGCATTTTCCGTGTTGAAGACTTTTGGCAATGAAGCAGGCAGTGAGCTCGAGAGGTTCTATCTGGCTTCATCAGGGAATCTTAATACAAGCAAAACTATTCTAAGGCTCCTTGGAAAGATAAAAACAAGGGAAAGCAGGATTTTTCTCTTTTCACGGCTCTGGTCAAACTCAAGAGTGTTAAAGGAATCTGCTCTTAAATGTCTTATTGAAATCGATTTTAAACCTGATGATGAAGAGAAAGACAAGCTCCACCAGATTATATCTGAAACAATTGGCATTATGACATGGAATCTTTCAGCCAGGAAAAGTATTGAGAGAAGCAATGATGCCATCCTTCTGAAAGTTATAAACACTGAGATAGTCCGATGGAGAAGTTATCTTTTTGATATCCTTTCTGTTACATATGACAGAAGTTCAATTGTAAAGATTAAGGAAAACCTGGATAGCGAAACGGTTGAGAGTGTCAATTATGCTTTGGAAATGATTGACATTGTAATAGATGAGGCAATAAAGCAAAAGCTGATCATGTTGCTTGATGCAGTTCCTGATGAGGAAAAGCTTAAGAACCTTTACCAGTTCTACCCGGTTGAGGTTCCTGAATACAATAAGCTGATAGAAGATATTATAAACCGTGATTATAACCTTGTGAGCATCTGGACGAAAGCATGCGTTCTGAGAAATATCATGGAAATCGAAGGTGAAACAATAGCTGAATCAGTAGTGGCTCTTCTGTTCAGTCCTGAGGAGATACTACAGGAAGAGTCTGCAAGAATTATCTCACAATCGGGAAGGGAGCTTTACAGATCAATTTCGCACAGGATTCCTGAATCTTACAGAAAACGACTCGGAAAGATAGCAGAGGGAGAAATGGATGATGAGGAATTTCTTCTGGCAAGGACCCTCTTCCTTCATAATTGTTTTCCTTCCGTGCCGGAAGATGAACTTCTGTCGGTAGCTGCACAATTGAAATACCATAAGGATTTCTTATCACTCTCATCACAGGCGACAGATAATACTCTGATATGGACTCTTTCAGCGTCAGGAATCCCTGCCAGAGTTTATGTTTCTTACGATGGAAAACTCAGTGAAGCGGATATTAATGCCGGGCTCAGCGGTAATATATCCTATTACACCCTCTCATTATCTGCTGCAGACGATTTTAATTATCAGTATCCCGACAGCTCATTTGAGATTTTCAGATACATCAAGAGTAACGAATTGCAGATATTTTAGATGACTTCAAGAAAGACTACCATATTCAGGCAGCTTATTTTTAATATAGCAATTCCCACACTGCTTGCACTTCTTGTTTTTGCAGGTATAAACTTTTATCGTACAAGGTCAATACTGGTTTCCGGGACAAATGAGAAAAACAGACTTCTTGCCAACGAAGTCACGAAGATTCTTAAATTCCAGGATATTGCTGTTAACCTTATAGATGTTCAATTAAATAACAGGCTGAAAGGACTAAGTTCAATTCTGGTGAATGAATATTTTACAAATACTGCTGGTATTGAGAGAGCTGATCTGACTGCAATTGCAAAAAAAATAGGAATGGATTCCATGACTGAGGCCATCTATGTGATTTCTTCTGACGGGATAATCATAAACACAACTTTCACTAAGGACCTTGGATTTAATCTCTTTAACCTGGGAGAGAATATGAAAAAATATCTTCAGGATATTCAGAAATCCGGAGAGTTTTTTGGTGAACGATTTGCAATAGAAGATGTTACAAAAAGGCCAAAAAAGTACACATACCAGCCAACACGAGACAAGAGATACATTATTGAACTGGGAGCATATTCAAAACAGGTTGATAATATTGTTCAGGAAATTGAAAAAACGAAAAATGAGCTCAAGAATGAAACTGAAGGAATAGTTGATCTGGAACTCTTCCTGATGGCAGACTATCCTTTCAGCATGAATAAGAATGTTTTGAAAGTCAATAATCAGGATGATATACTTTTGAATGCTTTTCAGGAAAAGGACACAATTGAGTTAATGCAGCAGGAGGGTGATAAATGGTATCATTACAACTACATTTATATGGAGAGGGTTGCCGCCGATGAAGTTGTTGGCGCAAGTTTTTATCAGGGTTCAGTAATTAGGATCATCTCAGACAGAACAGCTCAGATGGCTCTTTTCAGGGTAGAAGCTACCAGGTTTTTGTTTATCTTTTTAGTGACCATGCTGGTTCTTACTGCTGTTATATACCGCAAGACCAAAGTAATTACCCGTCCTATAATAAAACTGGTGGAGAATGTTGACAGAATAACCAATGGTGATCTCCATGAACGGGCAGAAGTAGCTGGTAATAATGAAATTACAAGACTCTCAGAGAAGTTTAATATGATGATTGCCCAGCTTGAAAGTTATACTTATGAGCTTGAAGAAAAAGTTAAGGAGAGAACCTTAAAGATCGAAAAACAGAAAGAGGAGATAGAGGAGCAGAAAAAGCATATCATGGACAGCATTTATTATGCCCGCAGGATACAAAACGCAATTCTGCCTTCCTACCTCCATATAGATTCATATCTTAAGGACTATTTCATTTTGTATCTGCCGAAAGACATTGTGAGCGGAGATTTTTACTGGATGCATTGCAGTGATGGCCAATGCATGATTGCTGCCGTTGACTGCACCGGTCATGGTGTGCCGGGAGCATTTATGTCGATTGTCGGATTCAATCAGCTTAATTATGCAGTAAGCGTTAAGCAGGCAAAAACAGCAGGTTCCATATTGGATGAGCTTAATGCAGGTGTTATTGCAACTCTTAATGAAAACGTAACTGACAGTTCAATTAAAGACGGTATGGATATGGCACTGTGTGTTTTCGATTTCGCTGCAAAAAAAGTTGAATTTGCGGGAGCCAATAATCCCATGATACTTATAAGAAACGGGGAAACTTTAACCTATAAAGGTGACAGGTTCCCAATCGGAGTATATGAAGGTACAGTTGTGAAACCTTTTACAAATAATGAAATAGATATTATTGACGGAGATTGTATTTATTTGTTCTCTGACGGTTATCCTGACCAGTTTGGAGGTCCTGATAACAAGAAATTCATGTTCAGGAGATTCCAGGAACTCATGCTCGAAGTACATACCCTGCCTATGGCTCAGCAGAAGGAGATATTATTGCAAAGGCTGAATGACTGGAAAGGTGAAAATGAACAGGTTGATGATATACTGGTCATTGGAATCAGAGTTACATAAGGAAAAATTAAATTATGGGTCCGATAACAGAAATCAAAAAATTCAATCCCTTTCCGGGATTGAGACCTTTTGCTCCGGAAGAGAGCGATCTCTTCTTCGGCCGTGAGACAGAGAGTGGTGAGGTACTGGAAAAACTGCTAAATAACAGGTTTGTAACGGTAATTGGCGCTTCAGGAAGCGGTAAATCATCTCTCATATATTGCGGAATTCTTCCAAGGGTCAGAAAACCTGACCTGAAAGTAACCTCAGAGTGGACGATTATTTCTTTCAGACCCGGAAGCGATCCCTATGGTAATCTTGCTGAGGCGATGGCGGAATCTGCTGTAATATCAGACGGAAATGCCGGGAGCAGGGAAACTATACTTAAAGAATTACTTTCTTCCTCCGATGGAATAACAGAGGCAGTAAGGAAACTGATCGAAAAACATGGAGGAAAAGTACTCCTGGTAGTTGACCAGTTCGAAGAATTATTCAGATACAGCTCACTCGGTAAGAGCGATTCTTCTCATGCAACAACTTCAAAATTCGTTGATTGTATTGTAAATTCCGTAAGTCAGTCCTCTGTTAATGTTTTCACAATAATTACAATGCGCTCTGATTTTATCGGTGAATGTGCGCATTATCAAGGTCTTACACAACTTATAAACAACAGCAACTACCTGGTCCCTCATATGGGAACCGATAATTATCGTGAAGCAATTGTCGGGCCGGTGAATTATGCCGGCGCAAGCATCGATCCCGGTCTGGTCAATATTCTGCTAGCAGACATTGGTGACCGGACAGATCAGCTGCCTGTTTTACAACATGCCATGATGAGGACATGGAATCGCTGGCAGGTACTTGATGAACCCGGCAGGCAAATTGATAAAACCGATTACGACTCTGTTGGAACAATGAGCGATGCAATGTCGCTGCACGCAAATGAAGCATTTGAAGAGCTTACACCGAGGGGCAGGGAGATTTGTGAGGTAATGTTCAAAACCATAACAGAGAAAGGTTCTGATAATAAGGGATTAAGGCATCCTTCAAAGGTAACTGCAATAAAATCCATTGCCGGCTGTACCAGTGAAGAGTTGTTTGAGGTAGTAGAGAAATTCAGGATCACTTCAAGATCATTTATAACGCCAAGGCAGAATGTCCCTCTGTCCGACGACTCAATTATCGATCTTTCACATGAGAGCCTTATGCGTTTGTGGGACAGGTTAAGAGAGTGGGTTGATGACGAGGCTTCATCTGTTCAGATGTACCTGCGTCTGTCAGAGGCTTCTGCCATGTACCAGCAGGGCAAGACAAGCCTCTGGAGGCCACCCGACCTTCAGCTTGCAATAAACTGGCGCGACAAGCATAAGCCTACTCTTGCCTGGGCTGAAAGGTATAATCCCGCTTTTGAACGGGCAATGGTATATCTGCGCACCAGCGAAAAGGAATATCTCGAAGAGGAGGAAAATAAGATCAGGCTTCAGAAACGGCAGATGAGGAGAACCCGGATTGTTGCGCTGATACTTGGAATAGCTGCTATCATCTCGGTAGGATTCATGCTTTTTGCATTTGTCCAGAAAATTGCTGCCGACAGACAGACAGTACTTGCCGAAGAGAGAAGAGTGGAGGCTGAGATGGAGAAAACGAGAGCCGACGCACAAACAGAGGTTGCTATTGAACAGAAAACACTTGCCGATTCAAATGCTACAGTTGCTATCAGGAATGAAGAAGAGGCACGTATGCAGAAGGAGATTGCTGACAGTCAGAGATCGCTGGCTGAGAGAAATGCTGCTGAAGCAATCAGGCAGCAAAATATTGCGATTGAACAATCCGATTCTGCCAAGATTGCAAGGATACGTGCTGATGAGAATGCAAAAGTTGCCACAGAACAAAAGAATGCCGCTCTTCGCTTAAGGATGCTGTCAATTGGCAAGTCAATGTCGATCAAATCATTGCAGGTACAGGGTCAGAAAGATCTGCAGTCTATCCTCGCCTATCAGGCTTATATCTTCAACAAGAATAATGGAGGAGTTGAAAATGATGCTGATATATATGCCGGTTTGTATAACGTGGCAAAACTGTATGGTAATGTCAATTATAAATCGTTTAAAGGCCACACAGGTGGAATAAGAAGCATTGCATTTGTTCCCGGGAAGAGAGAATTTTTCACCTCAGGTTATGACGGCAAGGTTCTCAAATGGTCTCTCGACGCCACCGATCAGGCTCTGCAGATAGTCTATTCAGGAACTGATATCATTGAAGTGCTTGGTGTTAGTCCCGACGCCTCATGGCTGGCTATGGGCAGTAGCAATTCCGCTATAAAGATGGTTTCACTTAAAGGTAGTGCCGGATATGAAATGACCGGTCACACCGGGAAGCTTAAATCGCTTATTTTCTCATTTGACGGGAAATCTCTTTATTCGGCATCACTCGACGGGAAAGTACTTAAATGGGATCTTTCTGCCCGTACAAATACCAGTCTCACTGACGGAACCATGCCAATCACTTCGATCGATGTTTCATTCAACGGGAAATTCCTTGCCGGAATTAACAGTAACGGAGGAGTTGTGGTCTGGAACGAGGAAAACAAATCTGAAACCTTCAGGGTTCCGACAACAGGTAAAAATATTAAAGCAATAAGGTTTAATCCCGGAAATAATACTCTTGCTATAGGAGATGTAAGCGGAACTGTTGAGTTATGGGATATCAGTATGCGTAAAAAGATATCAGAAGTTAAGGCCCATACTGCCCAGGTAAATGATATCCGGTTTAACAATAAGCTTAAGCAGATGGCAACCGCAGGTAATGATAACTCACTGAAGATATTCAACATCAAAGATATCACTGACCTCACGGAACCTCCGATAAATTTTTCTGATTATGAAAGGTTTGTGATGGTGATACAGTTCAGTCCCGATGGAGAAATAATATTATCAGGATCCTACAGTGACAGGGAGAATCTTATAAGTCGTCCTGCACATGTTGAAAACATGGTAAAAGATATATGTACTCTGATATCGCGTAATATGACTCAGGATGAATGGAACATTTATGTAGCAAGGGACATACCGCTGGAAAATACATGTGCAGATAAGAGTTATAATATTCAGGTAAATCCAATAAAATAAAGATATCTGTGATGAAAACCCGGTTACGGTGTCTGATTCGGCGCCATCTTTTTTTGATACTGTTCGCAGGTTTTATTCCTCTTGCAGCTTTTCCCCAGGAGTCGGGAAGCTGCGCTGAGAAACTGCAAACCGCCCAGACTCTTTTTGACAGGGGCCAGGTTGAACAGGTGGCAGATTTGCTTTCCGAATGTATGAAATCAGGGTTTAACCGCGAGGAATCCCTTGCTGCTTACAAGCTTATTATTCAGACTTACCTGTTTGAGGACAGGCTGTCAGAGGCTGATTCAGCCATGCTCTATTTTCTGAATAGAAATCCGGAATACCAGCTCAGCCCTACTGATCATTCCAGCTTTGTGCATCTCTTCAATACCTTTCTGGTCAAACCAATTGTACAGATCTCATTGCATTTAGGGACGAATCTTCCCTTCATGACATTTGTTGTCTACAGGTCAGCAACAGGCTATCCTTCTGAAGGAGAATATTCCACTCCGGCAGTTAACTTCTACGGATCCCTTGAGGCAAAAATGAAGATGTCGGAAAAACTGGAGATGAACCTTGAGATAGGGTATTCACAACTGGCTTTTACAAATACTGAGGATTTCCTGGGGACAGGGACTACCACATACAAGGAAACACAGAACAGAAT